>ULRN01025029.1_pt1 | contig 57453 bp, 56 predicted proteins | sample 1955461 | NCBI WGS metagenome assembly ULRN01 (sample SAMEA4835683, study PRJEB28245) | human gut metagenome | biome: gut microbiome; material: fecal sample | place: Denmark | collected 2008 | reverse complement strand
GACTGACGAGGACCGTATGTTTGTGGACCTGAACGGATACAGCTATAAGGACAGAACCGGCAGGAAGATTCTGATTAAGAGGTGCTGGTATGAGGACGAGCATGGCAATGAGGTGGAACCGGATACCGTAACCGGCGAGTTTTCGGACATGCCGCATGTGCTTTCATTCTTGGGAAGGCCATACGACCAGGTATTCAATATCCTGATGCAGGATGACAGGATTGCTTCGCTGATGGCTCCGTTCAAGAGTGCATACGAGAACAAGGCGAATGACCAGCTGGAAGGTATGGTCGGTACGCTTCGTGTAAATGCTGCACGTCTTGTGTCTCCGGAAGCTTACTGGGTATTCACCGGGGATGATTTCGACCTGAAGATTTCTGACAAAGCCAATCCGAGCTATCTGGTGATTGCCAATGACCCGGAAAAGGAACAGGTTATAGGTTCTCTTAATGCCCTGGTTCTGAACCGACTTATTACAAGGGTAAACTCAAAGGGTAACATCCCGGTTAGCATCATCGTGGATGAGCTTCCGACCCTGTACTTTCACAAGATAGACCGTCTTATCGGTACGGCTCGTTCCAACAGGGTTGCCGTGACTTTAGGTTTCCAGGAGCTTCCACAGCTGGAAGCTGACTACGGCAAGGTCGGTATGCAGAAAATTATAACTACCTGCGGTAATATCTTCATGGGTGCGGCACGTAACAAGGAGACGCTGGAGTGGGCACAGAATGATGTGTTCGGAAAGGCAAAGCAGACTTCACGCTCCGTTTCCATCAATGACCACAAGGTATCAACCACAATATCCGAGAAGATGGATTTTCTGGTTCCTGCTGCCAAGATTGCGGATATGGCAACAGGCTGGCTGGCCGGACAAGCGGCACGTGACTTTACGGCTACCGATGACAGTATGCTTGACCATTTTGACATCGAGCAGTCGGAAGAGTTCAGGACTACCAAGTATTTCTGTAAGACGCACTTTGATATGAAGAAGATTAAGGACGAGGAAAAACACTATGTGGCTCTACCCAAAATCTATGAGTTCAAAAACGACAAAGAGAAGGAAATCCTGCTCAACCGTAACTTCAAGCGTGTGAATCAGGAAGTGGAGGATATGGTAAAGGAACTTCTCGGTATCAGCTAAACATACAGCCTATGAATCTGACCTTAAAACCGGCATTCGGACTTAGCGGCAGTGCCCTTAAAGTCATTGCCATGATTTCCATGGTAATAGACCATATTGCTCTATATATGATGGAGCATGGTACCGTATTATACGAAACGATGCGCTGTGTAGGGCGCATTGCTTTTCCTGTGTTTGCCTTCCTGATTGCTGAAGGGTTTATTCATACAAGAAGCAGGTACAGGTATTTCTTTACTCTGCTGGGCTTTGCCGTAATCAGTGAAATACCCTGGTATCTGCTTAATGGAGCTGACGGGACACATAATGTGATGTTTACACTGGCTTTGGGAGTGGCCACACTGATGGTTCTTGAAAATCTTCTGCAACGTAGTCTGGTACTGGGATTCCTTTGGACACTTGGCATGGCCGGACTCGCTTTCTGGCTTGGAGTGGATTATGAATGGAGAGGGATTATTGTTATCGTTATATTTTATCTTTTTAATGTATATGGTCACTCTTTCCCATATAGTAGAGGTATGCAATTTTTTTGCACATTTGTTTTGATGATTCACTATGGGGTTATTGGCGCTGTAATGGCTTGCATGATATTATATCTTTATAATGGGAAAAGAGGGTTTGTACAGGGAAGCATAGCCAAATATGGATTCTATGCTTTTTACCCTGCACATCTAATTGTTCTTTCAAACTTTATGCTGCTTCCTTAAATCTTTATATTACACAAATAACAAGTTCTATTTTGTTTTTAAAATCAATGTTTGTTTGGGTAAAACTTTCGTTTCAACAAAAGGAATCTGGGCAAGAACATAATAAATAATAGATGAACATTCTTTATGAAATTGTTGATTGATATAATCTCTTGTTACAGAACCATTTCTTATAAGATATTCATAAACAAATTTAAATAAATCACGGTCAACTTTACCAGGCTTATTGTTGATTGAAATACGTTTCAATTCTAAATCATTTACCTCAATAATCTTGTTGGGGCCTATTTTGTTAAATATATACTTTCCTTCCATTGGTTTAATATATTCATTCCATAATATAGAAAAATCCGGATAATCATCTTTCTTACTGATATGTTTCTGAACTTGGACTTTATCATTTTTTTCTTGAAAAAGAGCTTCCTTTTCTGAAATATACATAATTTCTATACCTAACTTTTCAGCGACCTGCTTGGCATCCGGCATAATACTACCATCTGTTGCAACAATAGCTTTTGTACAGTCAAAATAGTCCTTAGAACCATGTAGCTTTAGAAAGACATCACGATTGATTTTTCGATTGCTGTTTCCGTATTTTTTAACCTGTACGGCTATCTTCTCTTCACCCTTAAAAGCAAATACATCAACCCCATAATCATTAGAGTATGATGTTACATCCGTTTCATATCCCATTTCCTTAAACAATTGGGCTACATAGTGTTCATATTCTTCTGGTGTCATAAATATATTCATTATAGTTGTTTCTTATAGAATCTCCAAGGTCTGTCACACTTCATGTATCGCTTTCCTGAATATAAGAAGTACTGTGATTTATATCCTTCCGGAAGAAGTTCAAACTGCTCTTCACTAATTTCTTTTTTAATGTAATTGCCATTACTGCCTTTTATATAATGACCGGATTCATCTTTTATATACGCCGGGACATTGAGTCTGCATCCATTGCTGATTTCACACTTATCTGCTACCAAATCCTCATTTACCCATTCGATATTCAGACTATTATTCAATGGGATTCCGTTCATAAGGTCTTCATAAAGGTATGTAGGACGTGTTTCATGATTTTTGGTTTTAACCCATTCATGATTGAGAAGAGAATACACACTGTACCCTCTGATAAGAAATGAAGCTCTAAAACACTTTTCCCGGTTTTCAAACGTTATATCAATCCCGGATACATGACAGTTGAAAGAACCGCATTCAAAATAGGGTAAATCACTACACTTTTCATGATCTGATGTATGATACATTATAGGGTCCTTTAATCCATTATTTTGCTCTTCATGATAATAGAACTCAATATCCTCCAAATAAATACGCCTTTTATCATTTATTAGAAAGTAACCGCCATAAAAAAGTTTTTTTGCAAGACTTGAAAACTGTTTTAACAAGTCATCCTCTTTTTCTTGTCCTTCCAAATCAGCTACGCCTTTAAAAGCTGTAAGAATAACATTAATTCCATCTGCTTTTTCAAATTCATCCAATATTTTTTCCCACATATTTTCTGAATTTAATTTTATTGGATTAATAAAGGCCTCATGTTTGTAGTCATCATTTTCACCTTCTCCTTTTAGCCATTTCAGTTCAATACCGCACAAATTATTAGGATTTACAGGCTTTTGCCTATATGTTGGTTTCCATTTATTCATGTACCAAAAGTTACTCTCTGATGACAGAGCAATCATCTCTTCTTTTGTCAGAACATAATAATGGAAATCCATATCTGCACCTTCTCCGGTGGCATGAACAAAAACCCATGGACCTTTAATTTTTCCTTCCAGATAATCTATTGTACATTTGGCTAAAGTTATGCCTATTGGAAAATTATGGCCTTTATGCGTCTTTACCTGCACATAGACCTTTTTCTTATTTCCAGGCTTAACACAAATCAAATCAACAGATTCATAGTTTGCCATAATTGTATTGGCATTTATAACATTCAATCCCAATTGCATCAACTTCGTTTGGACCAAATTTTCTCCAATCTCTCCTAATTTACCCTTATTCAATGTTTCACTCATATTATTTGAATTCCATTTTACCATTTAATTGATTTGTATTTCGCAACAAATTATAAAACATCCACTTTCCAAAATTCCAGGTATCTTCTCCTGAACTTCTCATAAACCTGAGCATAATATTCCGGTAGGTATTGTATTATCGCATCAACAAAATCTTCCAGTGATACAGCACTCAACTTATAGGCATACTCTGGCTTCAAGTACTCCGTAACAGACTTGATTTCTTCTTCGGTTGACGGATGATCTTTTGGTGAAAGTATGACTGAATACGAATCCTTCAGTTTCTCTTCTATTCTATATTTCTCTGTAAGTAAAAGGTTTCTGTAAATCTGTGTAAGTTTTACTTTACCTCCCATCAGCAATCCCTCAAAATCCGCACTGAACAGACCGGTATCAATGAGCATCTGTTTCTGCTCTTCACAACGGCTGGCCTCGTTCACTCCGAGCACATCCGTATATTTCGTCTCGATGGCGATGATATGTTTGTCGCCCTTATTGTCCACGAATCGGATATATGCATCCATTGCAGACTTATCATTCGTGTATTTCTCAATTGGTGTCGGTATAAACTCCAGACCGATTTCCGTCACCTCAAATACCGGGAAGTTCCTGAAGACTGACCTTATAGCAAGCGTAACCACTGCCGGCACCTGTTTTAAAAGCAATATCAGAGGATGGAACAGGTTAAATGCCATCGGCTGGCTCGAAAGCAGATTGTTGAACAGTCTGAACCCGTCTATCGTCTCAACTGTCTTTTCCTTTTTTTTCTTTTCAACTCTTTCTTTGGCATACTCGAAAGTCTCCTTCATTAGAAAGTTCTTTCCGGACACTTCACCCCCACAGATCATGTTTCCATATTTCTGTTTGGAACCTTTTGTAGGACCTACTCCTTCATCTTCGCCTATCTCCACTCTATACATAGATTGAAGTAACCTCGCTTTCCTGGTGAAAGCATTGTCGCTTCCACACTGATTCCCGTATATATCTTTATTTTCCATTATATCTTCAATCTTAAGTTATCTATTACTTATAATATTTGAACCCCAACGTATCCTGTAACCCTCCTAAATTCTTTTGAAGATTATTGAAGACTGCTGATGTTTTAGTTCTAATAAGATACTCACCAAAGAACGCAATATCATGAATTGCTGATAGAGAACTGTCTACAGACTTTGTGTAACCTGACAATATTTTTGCTTTAGAGTTCTCCTTAAATGCTTCTGCTCTGACCGGTGAACCTAATAGTGTTCTACAGCTGCTAAAATGTACAAGACGATTTTCAAATACATTTCCTCCTATATCCAATAGGGTATCAAGTTGCAGTTCCTCTTTCTCACCCTCAAGTTGAATTGCATTTGTATTACCATGAAAGCTGAAATACAGAATGCTGTAATTATTCATGTATTCTTTCTTGCTGAACTGTTCCAGGTAATATTTCAATTCTCCAAGTGTTGCCACTCTTCTGTAAATATATGGTATGCCATACATTTCACTTATATATTTCATCAACGGCTCAGAGTTTAAACTCAGTCTGTTTGACCTTTTTGTTATCTGCCATTCGGTCTCTATGCAAATTATACCATGCTTCATACTTCTTTTGATTTAAAATCTAAATTACAATGTTTGTGTACTTTTATAGAAATCAGCTATTTCAGGTATCTTTTTGAAAAGAAATTCTTTTAATTTTTTTTTCTCATTCTGATACGAGTAGAGTCTTATTTCTTTTATTATATTGTCTTCACATGAAATTATATCAAAATCTCCTACTTGATATGGTTTATAATGGGAGCTATCAATTTCTCTTGTTAGATTTATTTGTATCTTACTTCCTGTTTGATATACTACTGGCTCGAATATTACGCTACCATAACCTTCTGGTAAAAGCAACCAATTTGTTCCAATAAGATTTATTATTTCATCTATATTGTTTTCTGTAAATATATTTTTATCTTCAATATTAAACATCTTTATTATAGCAATTAGAATAGCAAAATTATTATTTGTATTTACATAATAATCTATTAAGCTACCTTTTAGAGGAATATTTCTATCTATAACACATTTTTTTGCTTTAGCTAATCTTTCTTTTACTATCCGTAAATTGTAAGCATCCGATAAAGTACACATTGTAGATTCATAAAACAACAGACTCTTCTTATCAACGAATATAAAGTTGACAGGAAGAGTTTGCTATTCTATTGTATCTCTATTAGACTTCAATTGGATTTTCGTTGGACTTCTTCAACTTCCAGACATCCGGAAGCAGTTCCCGGATATCTTTGCCGGAGTCTTTTTCCTGATAATATGGAAGCCTGGCAATGACATCATTCAGCCATTCTCTTGGATTGACTTCCTGTGCCTTGCAGGTGGCAAGCAATGAACAGATGACCGCTGTATTTTCCGCAGCCTCATGATTCCCGCAGAAGAGGAAGTTCTTTCTTGAGAGCGTCAGAGGACGTATCGCATTTTCGGCCAGATTATTGTCTATCTTTATATTGCCGTCTTTGAGACAGGCCTTCATTCTGGGCCATAACGGATACGCATAGGAGATGGCCTGTCCCATCCGGCTTTTGGGCGGAACCTTGATATATGTGCTTTCCATCCACTTTTCAAAGGAATCCAGCAGGGGGGCGGACTGACGGTTCCGCAGTTCACGCCGTTCTTCCGCCGTATATTCCCGGAAGTCGGCAAAGTGCTCTGTCCGATAAATCTCCTGTATTATTTTCAATGCATGCTCCGCCAGACTTCTGTTTTCCTCCAGAGCCATCTCAAAATGACGTCTGATATGGGCCAGGCAGGCTATGAGGCACACTCCTTCAGTACCTTCAAATACATTGTAGGCACTGTAACCGTCACTCTGCAGATATCCCTTGAAGTCCTTCAGCAGTTTCCTTATCGTCTGTCCCGAACGGGAGCCGTCATCGTAATGGAAGATGACCAGCTTTTCCATGACCGCCCTGACCATCCACAGATACTCCTTGTCGGCCTTCCCCTTTCCCTTGCTGATCACCCTTACAGTGGTCTCGTCCGCCTGGACATACCCGCAGCCGACAACCAGCCGGACCAGCTCGTCATAAAGTGGTCTCAGCAGTTCACACACAGGCTTAAACCAGCCACTCAGTGTGCTTTCGGAAAGACGGACACCCAGATGGCGGAACTCCTTGACCTGCCTGTAGAATGGGACGTGATATTCGTATTTCTGCAGGAGCATTTCGGCCAGCATGGTGGAACCGGCCAGACATTTGTAAACAGGAGAAGGTGGAAGCGGAGCAATGATTACGCCGCTTTCACCTTCCTTGGGAAGACTCAGGTTGTCTTTCAATCCATATTTGGGACGGACAGTCTCCTTTACATACAGCCTGCCCGGTTCAAATTCCAGCGTACGGGTACGTTCCTCGCCGATCCGTCTGTAACGGTCCAAATCCACCCGGTCGGGTTCAATCACCACTTCAACTACCGGCAGTCCCTCCAGGAGTTCGCGGTTACGCCGGGATTCCTTCTTCTTTCCATCGGGCTTTGCTTTTGAAGGAACCGCTGCGCTGCTGTCCTCTTCCCGGATGTCTTCACTCTGTCCGGTTGCATGAATGGGATCGAACAGGGAGAGCTGGTTGGGATCCAGGGCTGCCAGCTTCTCACTCCTCCGCCCGAAAAGCTGACGGTTCAGCCATGCTATCTGTGAGAGCAGTTCCTGTATCTTCCGTTGCAGCGCATCCGTCTGTTCCAGCAGTTTTCCGTTGGATTCGACAAGGGAACGGTTAGTCTCCAGGAAATCGGTTATCTGCTCCTGCTGACTCTTGATTATCTGTTCCATTGTATCCTGCTGAATCATCCGTTTCTATCTCTTTATATAATGTAAAGATACTGATTTTTCGGCAGATACGCAACCGGATACATGAAAATACTTTCAATAGAAGCCATCCTTTCTACTGGCTTTCAACCTTTTCAGCCTCTCGTTCGGATTGTCACTGATTCCTTCCACCATCATGACCAGGTCGCGCCATTCCATCGGATAAGACCTGCTCCGGCTGTCATAGGCCGGCAGCCGGAACGTGCCCTCTTCCAGACGTTTCACATACAATACCATGCCACCGTCCTCAGCATGGAGGAGCTTCATGGTGGTCCTGCTTCTGTTTATGAAGATGAAGACATCGCCCAGACGGACGTCATGTCCCATCCGGTCGTGAACCACTCCGCACAGAGAATTGATCCCCTTGCGCATGTCCGTCTTTCCGGGACACAGGAAATAGCGCATGGTATCATTCAGACAGAACATGGCCGCATAATTTGTGTATCAATCCAAATGTCAGTTCAGGGTTTCCATGGCTATCAAGGTGGATCCTGATTCCGGAAGGAAGCTCTATCGTTACGTCGCCACCCGCACCTGGCGGGAGATTGCCTCTGCGACGCAGATCCAATGGAATGAATGTATCATCGGGAAGCTTGTCCGGATGGCTGGTGTAAGTACGGCTCAGGCCGAATTTCTTCTTCCAATAATGGAAACAGGAGGATGAATAGGACTCATTCTCACAGAAATCTTTTATGGTCAGGCCACTGGCCTGTTGTCTTTCATAAACGGACAGGAACTCTTCTTTACTCATTATTCGTTTCATGGTCTTTTTATTGGCAAAGTAACGGAAGAGTGGAAGGCTTTACAATGTGTATTTTATCGGATGCTTACCGTAAATTGAACTTATTATGTTCTATATTTAAAGATTCTAATATATAATAACACAATGTATTACATATAATCTTATAGTTTAATAATGATTTGTCCAATAAATGATTAATTATATACTCTTTTAGTAGATTATATAACGAGTAGTTGAAAGGTTCAATATTGGAGAACTTTGATATATATCCTATAAAATCCGTCTTATCACCATATACATGGTGGTAAATATTTTTTATGTTATCATAGTCACATACAGTGATTATTTTATCAAAGTTATATTTATTACCTTCGCCATATAATTGATTGTCAAAGTGAGCTGAAAACACGTTTAATATTCTGAATATATGTGCTGGATCTATTCTATCTAAATCCTCAATAATCAGTACTACTTCCTTTCCACTACTTTTCTTATAATCTGAAATTATATTATATATCAATTGAGATATAGCATCAAATTCATAAATAGATCCTTTTTGCAAATCAAAAGCCTTAATGAATTTATCTGCTTTTTCTTTATCTGTTTCTTTTATTTTCTTTTCCCACTCCTTATATCCGCTAATTATGCTTTTAAGACCTTTAGAAATATTACCTAAATCGATTTCCAATCCGCATAAATTAAATTGAGGTATTATTTGAATCAGATTACCGAGAATTTCTTCATAGTTCTGACTTAAATAATACGCAGCTTGGAATGATTTTGTGAACTCTATATCGCTATATTTTATCGTAATCTCAGATAGTAATCGTAGTAAGATATCTCTTTTTATCAATTCAAATATTTCACCATTTCCCATGACCTGATAGTTGACAGGATATATAGTGATAAATAGATATTCTTTACTATACATTTGGGTGAACTTACTAAGAAAATAGCTTTTCCCATCTCCGAATTTTGCAGATAATATACATCTATTATCTATCTCAAAATATTGCTTAAATTGCCTACATATTGGCTCAACATCTATCATTTCCTCATTAACATCATTCATAATCACCTAAAATAAATTCATTATTATAATTATCACCAGCACCACCAACACCACACAAAGCTCCATCGCTTCGATTATTTATCTGCCTGTTTCAACGGCTCCTCCAACCTTGTCGCCTACGCCTTTGCTTCAACTAGTTTCTTGGCCGCATTCTATGTAGTTGTCTCGGTCAGTGACTTATACAATGCTGCATCATCTGCTGCATCCTAGTAATATTCTCGTTCAATCTTTCACCTATACTTTGCTTTACTGATGAAAGTGTTGTCATTTCAACACAGGTTTCGTAAAGAATATAAATCTAACTCCATAAGTAAATATATTCTCATTTAATTCTTAAACATTAATATTCCAATTTACATCTCTTACTATAAATGTTCCATCCGCTCCTACCACCAGCAATTTAGAATCATCATTAGAAAATGCGGCAGCACATGCAGTTGTTTTATTTAATCTTTTAATTCCGCTACAACCCAAATCATCGAATGGACCTATTTCTAATTGCAGATTATCCATTCTTCTGATGTAAATTTTCGTTGAATGATTGTGACCAAAAGAAAAAGCATTAGTTGCATAAGCAGTATACCCTTGAACGGATAGCGCTAAACATTTACCAGAAGAACTAAAACACAAAAAACTACGTCCATTAATTACACGTAACAAGTCATTATCTTCATTGTTTATATATTTATCCAGATTAATTAAATACGTATTAGGTACACTATTATAGAATGCTATATTATTATTCTTATCAAAGCTTGATGTCCAAATCGCATTGGGACATGGCATTTCTATTTTCAATCCACTACCAGGTGCTTCAAAAATCGTTTCTTTTTTCTCCAAATCATAAACATGAATATATCCAGAACCAGTTGTAGCCCCTACAATAGAAATATATTTCAAGTCACAAGAAAAAGATATATAATTTAAAAAATGAATATTCTTGACCTCAATTTTAAATTCATCTTCTGAAAAAGTATCTTTTACAAGGATATACTTTGTCTTTTCCTTTACATCTTTAATAAAATTGGTTTCACAGATATATCTTCCACTCGAATCCGAGAATACATAATCTTGTAAATACATGGATGATATAGGTTTTAATGATATAGGATCTACCAATTTAGGGTTTCTGTAATTTTGAACACTCAGCAATGGTTGATATGTATTAAGAACCCGTTTTACAGGAATCTCTATACCAAAATCTGTAAAATCATCGTTTTCTATATCATAGTAATATAGTTTACCTTTTTTATCTTCGCATAATAGTTTTCTAGTATCAGATGTAAAAATTACATTCTCAAAGTATCTTCTATCTAAATTAGAAAAAATATTTTTATCCTCATATTTTTTTAATAAATCACTCCATACCAATATTTTTAATTTATCATTCTCCTCATACAATATACAATTATCTTTTTCCCTGATAATTTTAACAGCAAAAGGTAAAGGATACAATTTATTTTCTTTATAGTAATATGTTGTATTATTTAACACAATATATGAATTTGATGGATAATTAGGCAATTCAGTTTCAATAGCCCGTTCTTTATCTAAATAATAAAATTGTTTCTTTTCAATTTTATCATCTGAAATACTCACTAAACCATATTCATACAACATTCTTTTATGTATCACACCTCTCAATAGAACTATACCAAAATGATTATATATTATAGTTTCATTATCTTCTTTTTTTATGAAATATAATTCTTTATTATAATGTTCTATGCTTATGTTCTCTAGTACAATGCATGTTTGCTGATTTATTTTATATACATATGCATTTTTATTATTAGATGAATCATCTGATGATGTGTAAATCACAACATCTTTATCTGAGTATTCTAATCTGACATCTCTTAAATTTTCTATATGTAATATATTATCTCGACAATCAAAAATGTGAACATCTCTTTTATAGCCTGTATATACAACAGATCCAATACGTTGTTTATATTCATTTAATACTAGAATTTCCAGAATAGCACTATCTTTAGAAAGTAATTTTATATTAACTTTCTTTTTAAAATCATTATAAACCTCTATGTCGTTTACTATAGTTTTTTTTGATATAAGTTTTCTTAATTCACAATCTTGCAATGATCGTTCTTTTGGTAAATCTATATGATGTATCTTTTTTGTAATAAAATTATATAAGTATATTTTCTTATTATTATCTTGAAGTAAAATAAAATTACCGCCTAAAAAAGAGATAAACGTATATTCAATATAAACTTTTATTATATTAGTAGTTAATCCTCTTAGATCAATAATGATTATTTCCTTTTCATTATATACATATGCTATCTCGTTATCATCATCTATATAATATGAAGTAAAAGGATATTCAAATCTATCATTTGAATAGCTATATATAATTAATTTGTTGTCTTCTAAATATACAATGCAATAATCATTGTAAAATTCCACAGTAGATTTATGTTTAGTAAAGATGAGACTAAATTCTGGCAGTTTATAAAAGCTCAACTTATAATCTATTAAACAAAGAATATCAGGCCTTATTTCCTCTACTATTTTGGGGTAAACATTATACTCAAAAAAGTCCTGTTCAGTCCTTCTATTATAAAAATATGTTCTATCCTTCATTACCAGAACAATCCAGTTCGGCAATATATAATAGTCAGTTATAGTACTGCCTCCTACTTTTATCGATGGCTTTACTATTATTGTTTCTTCTTGGATAAGTTCATTTTTATCATCATATAATTGAAGTTTATGTTCTCCAACCGTAAAAGTTTTATTGATCTTGACAGTTCCTTTTGGAACATATATCGTTTCTCCATTCTGACTATCCTTAATTGAAAAATCATTTTCCTGGTTATCAGACCATATAGTAAATTGGGTATTAACGAACCCTAAATGTGGATGTATATTGTATTTCATAGACTTATTATTACGGAAATTCAATAGGATATATTATTCAATTGATATAGGTTGTTTATTGGCCTCAATATGACAACTATGACACAATGTAATCAAATTTTCAGGTAAAACATCCCATGGATTACCTGTCTTTGAATATTTTAGATGATGTACCTCTAATTGTTCTTCACTTTTTATTATGCCATTTATAGGAAAAGCTATTGCATACTCATCTTTTGTTAAAGTACCTATTTGGTATTTGTACTTATTCATACACAAAACATGATAATGGATATATAAATTGCCATTTGTACTATTACCTTTAATATAGAACAAATCAATATTATCCGCTTTTTCATCTTCTGTATACTGTATATTTGTATATTTTAATTCATCTGTAGAATTTTTACTATTAATAACAAACTTTACTCCTAAGATCTTTTGTGGTACATCAGAAATAGACAAATATAGTAAATTATCTGAACATCTTTTATAATCAATCAATACTGAACATAATAAAATATGATACTTAGGTATAAAATTCATCTTACTGATTTGAATAGAATATGAATCATCAAAACAATAATTTTGTATATTATCTAAAGTATTAGCAACGACATTAAAAAGTTTATCAGAAAGGTTTGGCAGAATAATCGTCAGTTCATTGATAGAATGTAACTGTCTTATATTAAAACAATTTTGGCACACATAAGAATTCTCTTTAATTTTTTGGTTTCTAAGTGCTATCCATCTCTCATCTTTTAATAAATTCTTATAATATATACTCTCACCAGAGGTTATTATTTTATTCTTTTCGTTGCCAATCAATGGATATTCAATAGCATTGTCATTAATTACATCTACGCCATTAACTTCATCTATTATATTTATAATCTTATTTTCATCTTCAATAAAAATTTCTTTTTTTGTTTTCAAAATTTTATCAATATCAAAGTAATCAGGGAAGTTTTGTTTCTTTATTTCATCTATAGACTTTATTTCAAAAGAAGAAGTTTTTTTTATTCCTATCAATATTAACAAATATAATACGAATAATAGAAATATTAGAATTAATATAAACATAGCAGCAAACATTAGGTTGTATTCTAAAAAACAGGCAAACTATTCAATAGCTACGAAATCGTCAATATTTATCAATTTCAACTTAAGAAATAGGCTGACTTCTATATATTAAATTCCAAATTTAGCAACAATTAATCAAATATCAATCCATTATAAGTATTTATTCCCCATTATATTACTAACTTACAATAATATACTTAGTAATTTTTCTACTGCTATTATATAATTTGGATCTTCCGCATATCCAATCTCTCCAAGCCAAAGCAAATAGTTACCACCTTTGTATTTATATTGCACTTTAGTATAATATGCCCAGACACTTTCTGTCCAATGATTGAATTCATAGTATTTCCCTGTGCGTGGATTGGTAAGTCCGAAAAGATTATGCTTGTTTTTGCATACTAAAGAACGAAACCATCCGGTTTCCAGTATAGCCTGGGCCAATACGATTTTGGGATATAGGATTCCGTTTCTTATGATTTCTTTATAAAGGTTGGGGATGGTAAGTTCAGGAAGATTGTTTCCTGATTTCGTAATATCATCTGCATTCTTTTGCAGTTCTGTTTTCAGGGATGCTTTCCTGTCACTATTCCGGCTGTTATCATCCAATTTCTTCTGATTGTCCGGTCCGACAGTCAGGGTATCCTTTACCATCATCTTATTCTTTTTCCCTTCTGTAACATCCTTTCCTGCACGGTTATAAGACTCTTTTTGTCTTTCTGTTGGCAGAAATACCGAATCTTTGGTTATCGTATAGAACTGTGCCGATACGCTTACCGGCAGAAACATCAGCAGCAGTGAAATCAGAATAGTGTTGCGCATTTCTTTTTCTTGTGATTACCGTGGATACATTTGTGGTATTCAGGTGGTTATAACCGCAAATATAACAGCTTAATTACAGTAATATGGAAATGCACAACAGAAATCAGTCCGATTTGTTGCCATACGAAAAACTGGCAATACTGGGTATCGACCGTGAAAAGGCAGACAGTTTACCCATGGAAGTGAAGGAGAAGCTGATGGCAGGTGAAGTGACTCCCATCATGCAGGTATCCATCAACGCAAGGAACGGAAGTATCATCACCATGCCGATGAAACTTCAGATGACTACAGACAAAAACGGTGCTCCGGCTCTTATTGCCTATCCGGTACGTGCCGAACTGGACCGGGAACGTAACAAGGTTCTCAACCTCACTCAGCAGGAAGCTGAACGTCTGGCCAGAGGTGAGGTAATACAGAAGGCGGTCAACGTAAACGGTGAAAAGACTCAGCAGTATCTGCAGCTTGATCCCGAAACGAAATCCGTCATTCACAGGCGTGTCACAGACATCAAGCTGGAGCAACGTCTGAAGGACATGGAGAAGGTAAACGACATTGAACTGGGTATGCAGCAGAAGCAGCAGGTACGGGAGGGAAAACCTGTTGAACTGAATGTAGGCGGAGAGAAGGTTTCGGTCGGCATTGACCTGAAGGAGCGGCAGGGATTCAGGCTTATCAAGGGTGACATGAAGGAATGGGAAAGGCAGCAGAAGCTCCGCTATGACGAGATTCATCCTGAATATCTCGGCCTTGTCATGACTGACAAGAACCGTTGGGAGTATCAGAAGGTGGTGGACAGACAGTCCGTAGAACGTGCTATTTCATTCTCTCCATCCCGGAAGGAAACAAAAGCAAACAGCCTTAAACTCTAATACTCGATTCCTATGGTCCAAAAGACAGATTCAGATAATGATACTGGTATCATCCGGCAGTTCAACGAACTGAAGAAGAAGCATCCGGATGCCATGCTGCTGTTCAGACGGAACAGTTTCTATGAACTCTATAAGCAGGATGCCGTAAAGGCTGCCGCAGTGCTTGCCATCGAGATTGCAGACAGGATTCTGCCTGATTACAAGAGACCGGTAAAGGTTGCATCATTCCCACAATCGGCACTTGACGTTTATCTGCCCAGACTGATACGTTCAGGAATAAGGGTTGCAATCTGTGATGCACTGGACAGTCCTTTGAAAAAGAAGGCCGGACAGGACAAGGCTGAGAATAATGACAGAACCATTCAAAACAGTACAGATATGGGAAAGAAGAAAAAGGAACAGGGTGTGCAGGAAGCTCCTGACAGAACAGTGGAAAACACTGTTAACGTAAAACCTGCAAGGGAAAAGAAGTCGAAGGCCAAAGCTGAAACCAAAGCTGAGACCGGGACGGATAATGAGGTAAAGACCGAAAAGAAGGACGGACAGAAAACGGAGGCAGCTCAGGAACGCAAGCCCCGTGAGCCGCAGATGGTGACTGCCAACGGTGAAAAGGTGACTCATGGTCATGCCTACCAGAGTACCACCAATCCTGCCGACTGGTACTTTACCGCAAAGATTGACGGACAGCAGCTCAAGCCGCAGAAGATGGATGCAGCCGACCTTGCTGCCTATCAGAACAAGGAAATGACGGTGCCGCAGCTGATGGAACGATACTATCCGACAAAGCTGATGCCGAAGGTATCTGAGGAAGCCTTCCGAATGCCAAAGGAGATTGCTGGGCCGGACGGTTCTATAACCGTAAACAAGTTCAATGTCTATAAGGAGAAGGACGAGCAGCGCCCTGACTTTGGGAAATACAAGTTCTATGTTCAGGTTGGGGATACGAACATGTCTGCCGTGGCTTCACGCCAGGACCTGAATGCCTACTTCGACAGGGTGGCAACTCCAAACCAGCTTATTGAAAAGAACTTCGGGGAACGTCTGCATCTGAAGTCTGCATACGAGAAGTATCAGCTTCCTGAAGATGTTGACCCCAAGGGTGTGCGTGTGGCCAAGGACAGGAACGACAACAAATGGAAGGTGTCGGTTGACCTCGGAGAAAAGGGACAGACTTCCCGGCATGAAATCTCCTTCGATGACGGTTATTCTCTTTTCAAGACCAAGACGGCCACAAGAGAACAGATTGCTGCCAAATATCTGAATACGGAGATAACCGGTATGCTTGCCGCCAACACCGCAAAGGTGGAGAAATCGGCTTCTATGAAAATGTAACATAATCAAAGTTGTTTCATCAATTTTATATAATAAACTAAAGCTATAAGATATGTCAGCTAAAATGAATCATGAGGAGCTTGTGGAGCTTCTGCAGGAGGGCAAAATCGGTTTCCTCCGCTTTGTTATGGACAGTGAGAATGCAGATGATTATCTGGAGTGGTGCCGGTCACACGGTACGGACCCCTCGGATGAATCGGCTGAGTTTTATGTAGAACAGACGGACATCGAGCAGATGGACCGTCAGGTAATGGATGACGACAGCTATGGCATCTGGAACTGAATCTCAGGGAAACAGCGGACAGGCGGCCATAGACCGCTTCGCTGCAATGATGATTGAGCGTATGCAGCAGATGAAGGATACCGGATGGAAACAGGGATGGATTGGTGGTGCATCGGGTTATGCCGGACTGCCGCAGAATGTGGGTGGCCGCAACTATTCGGGTTCAAATTCCTTCTTCCTTCAGATGCATACCGCAGCCATGAACTACCAGCTTCCGGTATATCTGACCTTCAAGCAGGCGCATAACCTGAAGGCTCATGTCCTGAAAGGTGAAAAGGCCTTCCCGGTGGTGTACTGGGATATGATGATAAAAGACAGTCACGGCAAGAGGATAAGCACGGAGGAATACCGTGCAATGAGTAAGGAAGAGAAGAAGGATATGGATGTCATTCCTTTCATCAAGTCATTCCCGGTGTACAATGTGGCGCAGACCAATCTGGCAGAAGTACAGCCGGAGAGGATGCAGAAGCTTATGGACAGGTTTAAGGTTCCGGAACTTCGGGATACGGAAGGTATGTACACCCATGCCGCACTCGACCGTATGGTGGAGACGCAGCAGTGGCTTTGTCCGATACGTGCCAACAAGCGTGAGAACGGTGCCTATTATTCTCCATCGAAGGATATAGTGGTGCTGCCCATGAAGGCGCAGTTCAATATCGGTGATTCTCCGGAAGAAACCTACCGTGGCGGAATGGAGTATTATTCTACCATGCTGCATGAAATGACTCACTCCACCATGACACCGGAGCGTCTGAACAGGGAGATGGGCGGCAGGTTCGGTGACCCCAAATATGCCAAGGAGGAGCTGGTGGCGGAACTTACGGCTGCCATGATCAGCCATTCCATGGGCTTTGATTCCAGGATAACGGACAACTCGGCTGCCTATCTGGACTCGTGGATTGGTGTACTGAAACAGGAACCGAAGTTTATCGTATCGGTCATGGCTGACGTGAACAAGGCTTCCGACCTGATTCTTGACCATGTGGACAAACAACGTCTGGCTCTCGGCGAGCAGCCTTATCTGGCGAAGAATGACCCGCTGACTTCAATGAGTGCTGACGAAGAGAAATCTTTCAAGAATGCGGCCATCGTCAAGACCCGTTCCGGAGACTATGCCATCCGTGCGTCATACGATGGTGTGGAGTTGGGACTGAAGAAGGTTTCCAAGGAAACGGCCAGGACATTCTTTCAGCTTACGGACTGGAAGGACAAGGAGGCTTTTCTGAACATGACGGCACGGAAGACATACGAACCGGAGATTACCATGATGGGTAGGAACCGGAATGCCGGTACAGGACTTGGTATATGAAATTCTGTATAACATCTTAAATCGAAAAGCATGAGTGACTACAAGGTTAATTTCAGGGAAATGAAATCCCGTGTAGGGATTGATGACATTGCATATGCTTTGGGATACCGTCTGGACAGGAAGGCCGGCGTCGGACGTTACATCGAACTGGTGCTCGGTGAAGGCGGTAACAGGAGAGATACGCTGATTGTCAGCCATCCCAACGACAAGGCAGCACAGACGTTCTTCCGGCGTGACGGTTCCAAGGGCGATGTGGTGACACTCATCCGTGAGAATCTTTCTTCCTTTACGGTATCAGGAAAGGATGAATGGCAGAAGATAGCCAAGGTCATGGCACGTTTCGCCAACATGCCTGAACCTGAATACAGGGAGGACAGGGAGTATGTTAAATCGGCAGGAAAATCACCCGGTGTGTTTGACGCTTCCAGATATGAGGTAAAGCCGGTTGACACCGAGAAAATACCGGGACTGTTTTTCCGGCGCGGACTGTCCAAAGCGACCGTAACGGCTCTTTCACCTTTTATTTCCCTTATAAGGGACAGGAACAACGGGAAGTTTGAAGGCTACAATATCGGATTTCCATATACTGACGGAAAGGGAAATGAAGTCAGGGGGTATGAAATCAGAGGACATGGCGGTTACAAGTCGAAGGCTGCCGGTACGGATTCGTCATCCTCGGCATGGGTGGCTATTCCTTCGGGTATCAGTCCGGACAATGTAAGAAGCGTGTTCTTCTGTGAATCTGCATTTGATGCCATGGCCTTCTACCAGATGAACCGGATACAGATTGGGGACAGTGCGGCTCTGGTTTCACTGGGCGGCACATTCTCTGACAGGCAGATAACTGGAGTCATGGAACGCTTTCCCAATGCACGTGCCTTCGACTGTTTTGACAACGACCTGGCCGGGAGGATATACGGACTGCGCATGATGGCTCTGCAGGAAGGTATTCAGATGAAGATAAGCAGGACTGACGGCGGTATCCGGATTGAAGCGAAAGGAAAGGTATTCGAGCCTGACATGGAACGTCCCCTACTGGCCCAGGTTGCCAGGCAGCTGAACATCCGGTACCGTATGGGACAGTGGCTTCCTCCGAAGGCTTTCAAGGACTGGAACGACTGTCTGCTGAACAGGCCGATGGAGCCGGTTATTTCACCTCATAAGGAGGAACGTGAACAGAATCTGAGTGAACAAAGGAATAAAGGACGTAAAATCTGAATGATATGGACAGAATCAAGTCAAGAATAACGGTAGTGGCTGCCCTTGCAGTTTTTCTGATGAAAGGTGCGGACACTTTTGCACAACAGACAGACCCGACTCTGACGGGTGCTGTCTTTGCACAGACATCCACACTTAAGAATATCTACAACAAACGTCAGAAGGCACATGAGAAAATCATTGCTGCCGAAACAGCCGTAACGATTGCTCTCGACAGGGTACACAGTGTGGAGGACAAGATGCTGGAATATCTTTCCAATGCACAGGGTGCCATGCAGAATCTCTATCAGATTAAGCGTGCCGGGGAACTGGTGGCCACGGAGATACCCCAAAACTGTAATCTGCTGCTCAAATCGGTCGGCAGTAACCTGAAGGGAACGGCCATTGCTGCAATCGTCTCGGACGAGCTGGCTGATGCCGCAACCCAGATGGCTGCGCTTTATCCGTTCATGAAGCAGCTGGTGACTTCCGGAAGCTATGATACTGGCAGTTCTGACGGAGGCAAGGAGAAGCACAAGGTAAACCTGCTCAGTTCTTCCGAGCGGTACTACATAGCAAACGAGGTACTGACCAGACTGGAGGCTGTCAATACCGACCTCTTTATCCTGGCATGGCAGGTACGCACACTCTCATGGAACGACCTCTGGTTCTCTCTTGACCCGGAAGGATGGGCAAGCGTGATGTCCGGCAAGAACATTATAGGAGGAATCGTTGCGGACTGGAACCGGGGGTTCTCATTCAATTAATTCAAACATTGTAACTTATCAGGAATATGGATTCAGAAAAGAAAATTATAGGACGCTGCCCGTTCTGCGGCGGCAACGTGGTGAAGACCTGTAAGGGGTATCGCTGCGAAAGCAACACAGGTGAGCATCCTTCTTGTGTGCTCAACATCAATGCCATAATCGGCAACCGGAAAATGAATGACGGGGAGATTGCTGAATTTTTAGAGAAACGCCGTATCCTTCTGGACGGCTTTTCCACCAAGGAAGGAAAGACTTTCCCGACGGTGCTGGAACTTGCTGATGACGGTTCTGTCAATATGCAGTCTGTTATCGGCAGGTGTCCGCACTGCGGCGGCGAGGTACGTGTGGGAACAAGGGCTTTCAACTGCTCAAACTACAGCAATCAGGAAGCACCGTGTTCATTCGCCATCTGGAGGAATATAGGTGGCCATCAGCTGACACTGGAAGAGGCGAAGGAACTTTGTGAGAAAAACATTACTTCATCCGAACTGGAGATGTACCGGGAAGACGGTTCCATTTACCGCAAACGTCTCGGTCTGGCTCCGAACAAACTTCAAATCGTAAAGATATGAAACTGGGAAAGAAATTTCTGATACTGCCTGCAGTGGCAGTTCTGCTCGGAATGGGAACCGGCTGTTCCGGCAACAGCGGGAATAAGGCACAGGATATGGCAAAAAAGGCACTGATGGCTTCGGTGGACAATCCGGAATCCGTAAAAATTGTCGGTATCAGCAAACCGGATTCTGTATTTGGTCGTGAGTATGTTACAATGAAGGAGAAGATGGCTCTTTCTGTTGCCATAATGAAAATCAGCCGCAAGTTTATGGAGGATACGGATTTTGATAATCCGGATGCGGAAAGTCACATGATGTCAGGGCAGATGAAACGTCAGATGGATGCCATGACGGCACTCCGCTCTCTGATGGTTACGGGGGAACTGAAGCCTGCTGGTGATGAAAGTAGTCAGGAACGCAAGCCATTCAGCGGTTGGAAAGTAAAGATTGAGTACGAAGCCACTGATTCTGACGGACAGCCATACCGCTCTGAATATTGGTTCATTATGGATAAGGAAGCGCAATGTGTAATCAGGTCATTTGAAATTCCACTGTAAAAATAAGAAAGGCCTTTAATATAGCTTCCTTTTATAGGGAAGTATGTAAAATATTCTTCAAAACATAAAAGAGTTATATCAGACCCAGTTCGAAGGTAATAAAATTATAACTCTTTTATGTATTTTATTTCATTCAATCCGAAATAAGTTTAAGAAAAAATAGTTATCCATCTTCTTAAAAAATATAGAAACAACTATTTCTTTTTATCAAATTCAAATTTCTTTGTTAATGTGTATATAGTCTTAGCCCAGAAATTTCTTAATCCAAAACCTCCTGCTTTACTTGTAAATTCTTCTTCCTTTAATATATCTCTTGTTTCAACATCAAAAAGAACGACTTTATAGGTTGCTTTATTTGCTGATTTATCCAATAATGTAGCAATAACAATAAAGCCTTCTCCTGATGTCTCCTTTATTGGATAATTCTTTATTTTTTCAGCGATATTTATTGGTTCAATATCTTTATCCAGAGTCTTAATATTAGAGAAATCACACTCTTTAGTAGAATTAAGAATCATTTCTAGTTTTAATTTATTGTTTTCACCCACGACATCAGCGAAATCATATTTTTTTGCTTCATTCATTAACAGAAGATTTATGCCTTCGAATGCATTTTTAAACTGTTCTTCTGTTTCTTCGGCTCCATATACTTTTACAGAAGAATAATCAACCCCGTAAACATATACAGATTCTGTACTTTTTGCATTAACTACCAACATGCTAAATAAAAGCAGGAGTGAGAATAAAATTTTCTTCTTCATAACTTTAGAATTTTAAATTGTTAATTATGAGCTAATTATAAGATACACAAATATACTAATTATTTCTCAAATCAAAAAACTTAATAGGTTTTCGGCTCATTTCAGGATGTTGTTGTCTTGCTATAAGCTCAACTGGAACAAAACATATATCTGGTGCAACCCTTACTTTTGAGCGGAAAACATCTTTTATTTGCTTGATAAATGCATCATTCTGATTCTTACATCCTATTTTAATTTGAATTTGGTCTGTACCAAGTGTATTGGTAAAAACTTCAACAAGATAGTTCTCTACCTCAGGTATATTGTCCAAAATATCAAATAATGCAGGAGGATATAAAGTTGTTCCCTTAAATTTAATCATCTGTCCTCTTCTTCCTATAACAGAACTTAATCTTGCACTATTGCGACCACATGAGCATTTGCTACTTTGTTTTATGCATATATCCCCAGTCTTAAAACGCAATAAAGGCATTGCTTCAACTCCAAGTGTCGTAATCGTAACCTCTCCAGGTTGGCCATCAGGAACAGGATTATTATTATCATCAAGCATTTCAACCAATATGAGATCTGTAGGGATATGACATCCACTGTGTTCTTGACATTCAGTATATGAGGATTGCATTTCTGTAGAAGCATATGTTGAGAATAGCTCCAGATTAGGCCATTTTTCTGATATTTTTTCCCCTAATGTTGTGTATTCACCTGTCGGGGTTCTTAAGGCTTCTCCTATACAGATAGCCTTTTTTAATGAGGAGTTATTATAGTCAATTCCATTCTCTTCGGCATATTTGATTAGTTTCATCAGGAATGACGGTACTACGATACATACATTTGGAGAAACTCTTTGTATAGTATCCCATTGCAGTTCTGGAATACCGTTTCCAACACGTATGATTCCACAACCCAGTTCTCGCGCACCTAAGAAGTATGCAAGCCCAGCCATAAACCTTCTGTCTATTGTCGTCATCAATTGTATGATATCACCTTTCTTGCAACCTGCCATAGTAAAGGAACTGGCTTCATTATAAGCCAATCGATCTAAATCATTATTGGACAGAGCAAAAGTTACTGGATCTCCCAATGTTCCTGATGTTGTAACGTAATCTATTATACTTTCTTTATCTATACAGATAAACTCATTGTTACGTTTCTGTAAGTCCTCTTTCGTTGTAACAGGTAATTTTTGAAGATCTGACAAATGTTTTATCTGGCTGATGTCTATATTATTTTCCTTAAACATTCTCTTATAAAATGGAGAATTCTGTGATAGGTACTCCAATGTTTCCTTTAGTCTTTCTTCTTGAAATCTGATTATATCAGATTCAGATGAATAATGTAATGTACTATTCTTTATCATACTCTTTTATCTTATTTCTTATTTTATTTGATTCATAAACAGAGGGTATCTCACAATCAAGAGATTTTTTCCAATATTCTACCGCTTTTCTTATATCGTTCATTTCATTATAGTAATCTCCAATAATATTATAGACTTCATAATAATTTGGATTAAGCTCTATAAAACTATGTATCTCCTGAATAGGGATTGCCAACCCGCTATTTATACTTTCCCTGATTTTCTTAAATTGCTTTCTATAGTCCAATATATTCTGGTAATCGTTTTCTAAGAATAATGTGTCAGCAGGGATTGTTAGCTGCTTGTCATTTCTCTCCACAAGTTTATTAGGGTTGTCGAAAATCTCTTTTAAGTTGTAACACAAGAATGTTCCACTTTGCCATGGTTCAGTAGATACCCATATCTTTAACTCTTCAGGTTTGAAGATTACTGAATGATGTGATATTGATTGATTAATCGATTTCTGATTGGTCAATCCTATATCTTTATTGTTTAAACCTCTTCTGTCTCTCAAAATAGTGGCAACCTTATCTGGAGACAATGGTATTGATTCCTTAATTAACTCTGAAAGCCTATCATATCTGTATTTGCTGTCTGAATTGTTTATGTTTTCTATGTTGTAAGAATCATTCATAAAATCATTAGACTGAAAATGGTTCGTACAAATTATCTCATTATCAGTTTCTTTATAAAGGGACGTTTTGCTGGGGGTCTTCTCTATAATTGCAGCACTTCTATCAATAGCAGAACCTATAAGGATCGATTCTGAAACAAAAGTTTTATGTACCTGAGCTATTTGATAAGCCTCTTGTATTGTTTTTGCATTCTGTAGTATTTCTCTCACCAGTAATGATATTGGCATAGCTGATGTTACCGGTATTGCTCCCTTTGCTGCATTGATGGTTATAGTGAGACCTTTCTCATTCATACCGGATACAACTCCCATCATTCCAGGCCATGATACAGATACAAACTTATACCCCTTTTCAGGTTCCATAAAGAGGATTATTTTGTTTCTTGCAAATTTATCGTTTACATAGAAGTCAAAATTTCGTCCTATCAGTAAAGTTGAATCAGATGTGTTCTCATTCCAAGCAGCAAATGAACTACACCCAACAAGCATATATTCTTGCATAGTATGCCCTATATCATGTGCAGCATGATAATTCAATTGCCTCTCATATGGTGTTCCAAAAGAGTCAAATTTATGGCTACATGATTGAGAAATTGCGTATATCTCTTTTCTATATTCCTCAGGTATATAGCTGGCCATATCCCAATTGAATATAGCTATAAGTTTATGTAGGAAATTGAAATAGAAGTCAGATGGTATAAATTCTTTAATCTGCTCTACAAAAACATTCTCTTGATATTGCAGTAAGTCTTTTGTTAATACTCCATATTTTGTTCCTCTTTCTAAAGGAGAACCACTTATATACACTTCCCATAATCCATATTTATTTCTATGCAACAGGTCATGCTCAATATACTTTATAGAGTCACCTACAGATTTAACATGATACTTCTCGGGATATATACTATCATTCGGACATTTGAAATCTGCCTTGTTAAAGTAGTATATACCTACTGTTACCGGTATTAAAACCGTAAGAAGGAGAATCACCATAATGGTAAATACTATCCTTTTTAATACTTTACTATATACGCCTATTTTATTCATTGCCAATTTTTTTTGCCAAATATTCCTTTCCTATAATTTCGCTACAAGTTACAGCAGCAGAGACTGTTGTTCCTAGACATCCGTGGACATTCAGGTTTTGTCCTGTCAAATATAAATTATTTATTTTTGTCCTAGGTGATAAATGGGTTATCATTGGATTGTTGAAATCTTTAATTATTCCATATGCACTGCCTTGCGGCATCGAGTTATAATCCTTGTAGCTTAAGGGAGTCGTTGAGTATATATACTGTATACAGGATTTAAGACCGTGAAAATATTTTGATACAAATTCTATCATAGCGTTTGTATAACGCTCTTTGAATTCTATATATTCTGCTGGTCTTTGTCCTACTTTTGAACCTTCCCATTTTGATATTGAACTGAAATCCATAGGTGTCATCAGTGTTATAACTGAAGCATACTCACTGTCCCCATTATTCTGGCATGAGAATAATATAACCGGTATGTTACAAGACTTATAATCAGCAAACTTATTCCACACATCAGGAGAATTGTACAGATAGTAATTCCTGTTTATATACTTGAATGTATTTGGCTTTAAAAGCAGATAAGTCGTAAATAATCCGAAAGAGTTCTCCAATGAATTTACCCTAGTCATAAATGCTTTTTTAATGACCGTGTTATTCCTCAATAGAGACATGGTTATTACAGGATGAATGGCAGATATGACATTTTTGGTTTCGATGATTGTTTCATTGTTAATCTCCACACTGTTTATTTTACCTCCTTCAACATCAATACCTGTTACTTCTGCGTCACATATTACCTGTCCACCATTTGCTTTTATAACATCACAAAAAGCATCTGCTACGTGTTGCGTATTTCCTACAAATCTATAAGCCCCCTCTATATTTGAGTTATGAATCATTCCATGTTCATACAATGAAGACTTGTTTTTATCATATCCATACAATGGTATATTACCGGCTATGACATTCTTAAGCAATTCTGATTTAAAGAGTTTATCTATAGTCTGATACGCTGAAATACCCATATATTCCTCACCACCACTTGATATATGGCCTTTCTTAAGTATATCTGGCTTAATATTTTGTCCTATACGCTGTAGTATAGAAACATACTCTGATATGGCCTCTCTCTCTTCTGGGAAACTCTGTGATAAAGTATCTATGAATCTGTCATAACCTATAGCATGGCTATATTCTTTTCCTTTACCTAGATTTATCACATCAAAACCATCTGTGTCAAGTTTCTGGTATCTAATCTTGTCAAGTATTCCAAAGTATTTGAAATATTGATACATAGTGTCTCCTTCTGAAAGGCTGCCTACATAATGCATTCCTGTATCAAGGCTATAACCTTTCCTTTTAAAGGACTGCAAACATCCTCCTATATGCTTTTGTTGTTCCAGAATACAGACACTAAGACCTTCTTTACTTAGTATCGCACCACAGGAAAGTCCTCCTAGACCTCCTCCTATTATGACTACATCGAATTTATCCATTATTTATGGTTTAGTTATTACATATATAGTTTGAGAGGTTTTTCTATCACATTGTTCTATTTTTAAATTCAGATTGTACCTTTTGGTGAATTGCCTGATCCAATCAGAAGAAATAAAATTTAAAGGACCTTCTGTCTTATTGAATTTTATTATTCTTGTTGACCATATTTCTGATTTAATAATAGTCTTATGTTCAGTCTTCTTCGAAGAATCTCCTTCCCTTATCAATATTACTCCATTTGGATTGAGTCTTGAAGCGCAATGGCACAATATCCTTTCCTGACATGATGGGGTGACGTAATGCAATGAGTCATTAAATATAAAAGCATCCGATTCCGGCAATATAATATCCTGCATATTACCTTGGCTGAAACGGATTTTACCATTTGCCAGGAAACTATTATTGGCCAGTTCTATCTTGTCTGAATCGTAGTCGATACCTATTATTTCACGTTTGGGAGAAAGAAGTCCCAACATGAAACATAACTGTCCATATCCACATCCAACATCGACTATCCTTGCTTCACGTGGCAGTTTCCTGTCCCAATAGTTATAATATCCATCCATCTTACATTTAATCCTCATATACCATTCCAAAACAGGGCCTTTGTATATATAGTTCTTTATAAGCAGTTTTTTATAATAATTGTTTGTTGCCCTATTATATTGCTCCTTAAGGGTGTCATATTCATGCAGGAATAGTTTTCTGTAATATTTGGTTTTCTCCTGATAGGTTGTATTGCTTGATAATTCTGAATCTGTTGAATTAGGTATAACTTTGGCTATTATTTCTCCCTTTTTAATATAGAACGGCTGTTTTTTTGAGGAAATCAGCCCCGTTCCGTAAATTACCAAAGGTTTTATCTCTAATTGAAGTTTCTCTGCCAAATAGAAAGCACCCTTATGGAAACGCTTTATTTCACAATCGTCAGAACGTGTTCCTTCCGGGAAAACAACAATAGAGTAGCCTTCTTTGACTAGAGGATATAAAGAATCAACCAGTTTTTCATAACCTTCTTCTACTGTGTAGAAACCTGCATATTGGACAATACGGCCAAATACCGGTGATCTCCATACCCATCCTTTTGTTACCATGACAATCTTTGGTGATAGTGATAGAAGTATCAATATATCTACAAAAGATTGGTGGTTTGCTATTATTACAGAAGGCTTGTTAAAGTCAATTTCCTTAATGTTCAGGTATTGAACATTTACCATGTACATGGACTTAAGGAATATACGAATAAAGTGATAAATCAGATTATGAAATATGTTCTGTTTGGTTTTTCCATTCAAAAATGTCACTTTAAGGAAAAGATAAATTACATTTAGAATGATACATCCAATGATAAAGTATAGGAATGCATATATAGTATTAATGCATGATAATATAGTATATGGCTGTCCGCCTCGCTGTGTTGGCTTCAAAATCAGCAAATTAAATAAATACGGTTGAACTGTATAGGACACAATAACGACAATACACAAACCTATGACTGAAATTGCACCAATTGATTGGAGAGCTGGATGCTTTGCAAAAACAAGAACCCCCATTCCTATAACTGTTGTCAGTGCTGAGAAGAATATAGCAGACTTATGGGCCTCGAACAGTTTGCTTCCATTCTTATACTTGCTCAGCAAACCATCCATAGTGAATATACTGAAATCATCTCCTATACCAAAGATAAATGTTGCCAATATGATATTTACTATATTAAACTTTATATTTAATAAGGACATGATACCTAATATTATTATCCAGCTTATGCACATAGGTAAGAATGTAAGTATGGCTATTTCTATTCTTCCGTAAGTAACGAGTAAGGTAAAGAATACTAAAAATGATGTTACCAGTAGTATAAAATTAAAATCATTACTAGTTGTTTCTATCATTTTAGAAGAAAAATATGCCCTGTCAATAATTGTTGTATTTTCAATATTGCTTATTTCCTTATAAACTTTGTCCTTATTTTTCTGTTGTATAGAAATTTTACTTATCAAAGTAAGAGATGAAGAAGATGTATATATCCAATCGTCAAGTATTGATTTGCCACAATCATGCATATTATAATCACAAACTTCATAATGTTGACTCAGGGTTTTCTTTAGTTCATCGAAAGCAGTCTCATTAAAACCGAATGACTCTCCAGCTTTGATGACCTTGGTCATACTCTCATCGGCTCTCTTTTCCCAAAATTGTGACCATTTAGATATACGAGCCCTTTGAACTTCATCATCAATGATGAAGTCCTTTATATCTGTATATTTATCTATGCAGTCCTCGTTCTTTAAGGATTCATACAGCTCATGAAGTTGTGTATATGCTTTTATTACTTCTTTATGATCATTTCCACTTGTTACGATATATATTTGTTGTTTGCTGTCTCCCAATATAGATGTGGCTTTTTTTTCTGCTTCCTTGATGGAAGGGCTTTCAAAATTGATAGAAGACATATCACTGTCAAATTCTACCTTGTTGTAATGAAAAAGGCATATAATTGTGGCAACAGCAACCCCGATTATTATATATCTGTTTTTCTCGAAAGCATAACCATTATATTTTTCAATTCCTTTTAATAGCTTACTGGTTTTATTATTATTGTTAAATCTAAGGAAATGCGGTAAAAAGACCAGACTGAATACAGTTGTTCCAATAAGCGTTAATGATGCAAAAAGCCCCATGTCTTGCAGTAAAGACGAATCTGTGAACATTAAAGCTATAAATGCTCCTATGGTTGTAAAACAACCTACAGTAAGAGGATAAGCCAAATCCCTTATAATATCTCTTGGATTTTTAATATGATTGTTATGTGATATTATATGTATGGAGTAACTTAATGAAATACCTAATACAACAGCTCCTGCTCCAATTGCTATTGCAGATATAGAACTTTTCGTTACAGATATAATGGCCAGTGCTAATATTGCTCCAAAAATTGGTGGCAATATAATGAATAAAAGACTTAATTTATTTCTGAAACTCAGATAAAGTAAAGGGAGAATTATTATAAATGCAAGAGATAAAGTTAGTACTGTATCATTCTTTATCTGTCTTGCATTTCCCACTGCTACTATTGGCCCTCCTATACATTCAACTTTAATCTGGTCATTTGAAAGTTGATTGCATTTTTTTTCAAGTTCTCTTACGAGTTCCTCATTTTCACCTGTATTCGTCATACTTTTTGTAGGCTCCAAATACATATATAGTGTCGTCATATCTTTATTAAAGATATAATCATCGTAAATCTCGTAATCGAAATCAACACTGAATCGCTCAAACTTTTTCAACATATGAGTCCCAAGATTAAGGGGATCTTTGTGCAGAATATCACTTAAAGCAAAGCCAGATGGGGATGTCAGCAAGGTGTAATATCGGTTCAAGGATTTTTCTATACAACTGTCCGCTAAATCATTCTCTATTCGGATATAATCATTCTCTTCAAGAAAGATAGGCAGGTATTTGTAAATAAAATCTGAGCTGTTATTTATTATTTCCTGATTCACACCAGTTATTACTGCATTAACCAGTCCCCTACTAATAAGAGGCTGTATGCTGTCTGAAAAGGATGAAGCCGTTTCAACCATTTCATCAGGTTCCGAACCGGAAACCATAACCAGTATTCTGTCCTTTAGTCTGAAGTTCTCTAGAATGTTGCTATCATTTTTATCCCCATCATCAAAAAAACTGGAGATATTCTCTTGCAGCTTTATTTGTGAAGCATAAAAACCACTTGCCCCAATTATAAGAATTAATAGAAAATAAAGAAGAATACGTCGTTTCTCAAACCAGTCATATATATGAATGAATATATTATACATGCGTTCTATTTTTTTCTTATTATTGCCAAAACTAAGTAACTCAAAATGAAAAGTGCTAATCCTGATACGATAGCCAATAATATACTTCCTACAATATATTGAAATAAGGATGTATAGGCACTCTCGATTGTAATATTATCAAAAGATATTTTTGTATCTGAAGGATAAATGACATATCCTATTTTCATACTTCCATATAGGATGAAAGGTATCATAGGTGGAATGCTTATATTCGAAAACATTAGTGCTATAACCTTATTTAGTTTGAAGATATGAGCTGATATTGCAGCAAATATCATCTGATAGCCCCATATCGGTATTATACCGCAGAAAATACCCCAGCCGATTGACATGGATAATCTCATATTGCTTTCCTTATTATTTATAATCTGCTCTTTAATAACTTTCTTTATATTCTCTTTTGTCAGAAACTTCAAGCATTTCCAAGGATAGTAGAAAAGCAATGCATAAATGACCAGAAAAGTATTCAATATACTAATTCTAGTAAAGTCTCTTAATGGCCTAAAATGGGAAACTCTTTCTTCTTTAGGTGGATAGTAAACATTGATAGGTACATTTTCAACGTTAATGCCTTTCCATGCTGCTCGTACAATAATCTCTACCTCAAATTCATATTTACGCGTCAGTAAATGTATTCCTTTTATCAATTTTAATGGATATAATCTGAAACCGGACTGTGTGTCCTGAAGTGTATTTCCTGTTTCTATCTTATACCAGAAATTAGAAAATTTATTGGCGAATGTATTCTTGCCAGGCATATTATCTGCCCTTAGGTTTCTAGCCCCTATCAGAATGCTTCCAGGCTTTTTCTCAATTCTATCTATAAAGGTTGGGATATCATCTGCAAAGTGTTGGCCGTCAGAATCCAAAGTGATAGCATAATCAAATCCTTTCTCTGTAGCATATCTCAGACCAGTTAATAAGGCATATCCTTTCCCTTTATTTTCTTTATATGAGATATACTGTATTCCGGAATACTCACCGAGTATTGCAGATGTATGATCTGTAGAACCATCATTGACAACAATAACATCATCACAGTAATCCCTAACACTGTCTACAACTTTCTTTATAGTCTTCTCATTATTATAAGTAGGTATTATAACAGCACACTTTAACTGCTTTAACCGGTCCTTATATACAGTATATTCCATATTTATATTATTTGATTGTTGCTTTTAGTTTTAAGACTGTATTGTTGTTATTATATACTATAGCTGATATTGTATCTTCTTTTAAAAATGTAATGTCTATTGATATTAAAAGCCCTGCTTTTGGTTTAATAACTGATATAAACTTGCACTCCTTTATTTTACTGAAAGATATATTCTTATCAGAATAAACACTTAAGCAGCTTCTTATAATAGCCAAAGTACAGACACCAGGAACGATGGGTTCAAACGGAAAATGCCCCTCATATATAGGGTGTTTCTCCATTAATTCAACAGTACACTTAAATCCATTCTCTCCTTCAACAACATGTTTGATTCTGTAGAAGTTATTTTCCCAATTCATCGTTTATCAAACTGTTTAATTTGTTTGTTAAATTCTTTATCAAAAAATTCATATAGTGTATAATCACCATTAGGTTGTGTCATTTTCATCTTATTAAGACACATATTTCGCCTGTCAAATTCAAGCATAATCTCTTTTATTTTAGATGCTACTCTCTTTTTTTTAGGCGTCATTATAATTGTATATTTAAGTTCCTCTTTCTTCAACTCATGATTAAAATCTTTGGTAGAATTCATTACCTCTCCTGTCATGCAAGCTGATAATATATTCTTCAGCTCACGAAGCATTGGATTAGATTCTACCTTCATCTCGTTTATTTTGTCTCCATTTTTCATCTGGAAATCTTCTGATGTCATCTTTATATAGTCTCCGTCATTGAACAAGAGTAATATCTGTTCTGGCCTTTGATAATAGAAGACACCTTTTTTCGACACTTTATTTGACAGAACAGATAAAGATTGAGTTTGTGTAAATTTACAGGTTATTGTTTGTATTTTGGATGTCTTACTTTCTAATTCATTTATAAATTCTTTATCATTTCCTTGGTTTCCTTGTGCATTTACTGAAAAGAACATGCCCAAGCACATTAAAATACATATTATTCTATACATAAGCATTCTTATTTATAAGTCTATTTAGTGGCACTATTTCAATACCTTTCTTTTTAATTCCTTCTATAACTGATTCCAGAAGTATATCAGATCCTTCTCTGTTATCATGTAGTAGAACGATATCACCACTCTTTATATTGCGTATTATTCTCTTGCTTATAGAAGTACGCTTTAAAAACTTTAATGTATCATATGAGCGTATATTCCATCCTATGCATACAAATCTATTGTTTACTGCTCTTCGTATAAGCGGATTGGTAACTCCGAATGGTGGTCTAAAAAAAAACGGAAACTTACCTGTTATTTTATATATAATATCATTTGTCTTCCGTATATCTTCATAAATTTTGTTACTATTCCAAAGAGTATATGATGGAGAATGAGAAAAGGTATGATTTCCTATTATATGCCCTTCCTCATAAATCCTCTTTACCAGTTCTGGATATGTTTCAATCTTTGAACCGATAAGGAAGAAAGTTGCTTTAATATTATTCTCTTCAAGTATATTAAGTATTCTGGGGGTATGAATAGGATCTGGTCCATCATCGAATGTTAATGCTACTGCTTTCTCCACACTACTCCCTCTACAAATACATCTTAAGTATATTCCACTTCTTATATCAGCGGAAGCCCATACAAAGAATAGCAAGATAAAGGAAATTATTATAATAAGCATATTACACTCCTTTCACTATAATTATTGAGGAACTCATACCAAGATAATTATTGCAAAATATCATTTCTTCATCTCTCTCCAAATCCTTGGTGAACTCATAGAATATTCGTGCAGAAACAGTTGGATAAATACCATATTCCGTAAAATTGTTATAGACGATTTTTTCTTCTTTAGATTTGGCATATCGATTGATACATTCATCCTGACTGAGTACATTACTTGAAAACTCAATGTGCTCAATTTTTATTTTACATGCCTCTGTATAATTTGATGTCAATTCCATGAAAATAGCACCTTCTCCATTCTTTTGTCCCTTATGAAAAGCCCCTAGTCGTTCTAATATATTGTTGGAACTTTCAGTTATTTCATCAAAAGTTCCTAGTAATATTCTTTCTTTTCCCTCAATGCCTATCTGCAAATATGCATCTAGTAATGCATCCTCAAAACTGTGAGACCTGTTTACGTATGTAATATTCTCACAATGATTCTTTGAAAGTAAGGCAATTTGGCCTCCTACGGTGTTAAATGTAGATTGGATAAATGGTGTTGGATTTAATAGCTCCTCATTATTCTCTATTACATTTCTCAGGAATTTTTCGCTGTCCGCCAAACACCCGTATCCGGTTGCAGTTATTATGCTGTCAATATCTTTAATATTATCAATATTGCCACAACTTTCTACGGCAGTTGTAACAGCCATTTTTAGGATACGAGACATTCGTCTCCTCACAGCAGCTTCAGGAATTAATGCCTTTATATCTGATATAACGTCATCATCAGCAATTATATTTTTTACATAACAACTCATTATTGCTTAGAGAAAATTAAAGTTGAACAATTACCTCCAAATCCAAAAGAATTAGAGAGAACAGTTTTTATTTCTTGTCTATGAAGGCTTGTATTTGGTATTACTCCATTATGCATTGGCACAGCAAAATTAAGTGATTCAGGTACAAAACCTTCCTTAATTGATAATATGGAAAATACAGCTTCTATACCTCCCGATGCTGCTAATGTATGTCCTGTATAAGACTTTGTGGAGCATATTAGAGGCATTTTCTGATTAAATATGCGTGATATAGCTATTGATTCCGTTAAGTCGTTATTCGGTGTACCTGTACCATGAGTATTTATATAATCTATCGATTCCGGGTGTAAACCTGCCATCGATAGTGCTTTATTCATAGCAAGATAAGCACCTTCGCCATTTTCTGATGATGCCGTTTGATGGAATGCATCATTCGTATTGGCAAATCCAGAAAGACGGCAGTACTTTTTATTACAGTCTTCTTCTCTTTGAAGAACAATGTATCCAGCACCTTCGCCAAGATTAAGTCCGGCTCTTCTTTCATCAAACGGCTTACATAGTTCTTTGTCTAATATCATAAGGGATTTAAAACCGTTCAAAGTAAATGCACTTAAAGCATCGCAACCTCCTACAATAACTGCATCCAATACACCATGCTTTAATAAGTTATATCCTTTTATTATAGCATTGGCTGATGAAGAGCATGCTGTACTGATAGTCGTTGAATAACCATTAATATTACAATAATTGCATATCGCTTTAGTTGAAGCTGCACAATCGTGCATGAGTACTTGCCTTAAATCACCTTTAGTATTGTCTTTAATATAATCTTTAAAGAATATTTCTGTTTGATCCATACCACCTACAGAAGTCGATGATATTAGACCAATTTTATAACTGGTCACATCTATTTGTGAGTCTATAATGGCTTCTTTAACGGCAAGCATTCCCAATAATGCTGTTCTAGATATTACTTTATTTGCTGATATACCTAGTTTTTCTTTTAGTTGTTCGTTTGAATATCTTATTTCACCAACAGGTAATTTATTGTTGGTTATTAGTATTTCAGGACAAAGAGATATACCACTTTGCCCTGAATATAATTGTGATAAGTTTTCTTCTACTCCAATGCCTAGTGAAGAAACTATACCTAAGCCGCTAACTACAATGCTCATTATAATATTTTATTTCTTGTTTTTCTCAATGTATTCAGCAAGTGTTCGTACAGAGTAAAAGATAGGTTTGGCTTCTGCTGAATTGGACAATTTAACACCATAATACTTTTCAAGTATGAGTATTACTTCCAATGCATCTATTGAATCCAGTCCTAATCCATCACCAAATAATGGTGCATCTGTATCAATATCTTCAACAGTTATTTCTTCTAAATTTAATTCCTCAATCAAATGCTGTTTGAGTTCTTTTACTAGTTGTTCCATAATTATTTATTTTTCTCTAATTAATAATTTCAAATTTACTTCATACTTTTCACTTAACTTTTCACACCATCCACAAATGACAGCCTTTGCCTTTCCTGTTTCAATCAATAGCTTCGCATATTTTTCTGCGGTTCCATTGTCTTTATCTTCAACAAAGAATGTGTTATTCCCTTTTATCTTATGGCGAATACACAGTTCTCCATTAACAACATTTGGTAAGGTATATACAAAGATTGCAGGAGAAGCCCCTTCTTCTGAATGCTTATTGATGACTTTCTGGTGCTCTATATCCGCATCAAGAGACGAAGACCTATTTGCTAGAACTATGGATATATCTTCTGACGAATATTGATTCAATGAATACTGTTCCAACAGATTTGCCATAGAAACATATGCAGCCTTACATAAATCACTCATCTTATAAAATTTCATGTTGGTCTCACCTAACTTCTTGTATTCTGCCCTAATAAAATCATGAAATGCTTCACATGAAACTGGCAAGCTGTAATGACATACTTCTTTTACATGAATATCATAGTTTGGATGGATACCTTTATAGCATTCAGAAGAAACAGCAATGGCAGCATTGCATCCACCAAATCCGGAAGCCGTTTTTATAAATGCCTCTTTTGTAAACGTCTGTTCATTAGAACTTACGCTTATGGTACATGAAGTTCCAAGTTCCTCGAATCCTAAAGTTGCAAAAACTCTTTTTGTTAGAAGTTCTTGAATGCACAGTATGGTTTCTACCACGCCTGAAGCACCTAAAGTATGGCCTATATATGACTTAAAACTATTTATAGGCTTATCAGTAAGTCCTGCCAAAGCAATAGCCTTACTCTCCATTTCATCATTATATACAGTTGAAGTGCCATGTGCGTTTATAAAACCTATATCATTTTTATCGAGGTTGGCTTCGCTTAATGCCCTTTCAATAGCTAAATACAATCCGTCACCGGTTCTTGACGGACCAGATATATGATTTGCATCATTGGTTATTGCACCGCCGTTAAGATACAAATATGGGCGCCTGGCTTGACTTTTATCTGATGTTAAGAGTATAGCCCCACATGCTTCTCCCAGACATAGCCCATCACGATTCTTATCATATGGTCTACAAGGTTTTGAACTAATAGACTTAAATGAAGCAAATCCCTCTGTTATAAATGGACTTAGCGTATCACAGCCGACTACGATAATATTGTCATATATACCTTGTAGTATTATTTCTCTGGCTATGATTAGGGCTGACACTCCAGAAATACAAGCATTGGAAACAATCAATGGCAAATTTGAAAGTCCTAAATATGCTTGTAGCTTCAATGCAGTTGTACCTAAAAATGCATCTTCTGGGACTGGACTGACATTTTCTTCTAATTTATTGATATTACCTTTTGTCGTAGATAAAATGACTAAAAGCCTTTGGTCTTTTACGTCTAACTGAGATTCATTGATAATTGCTAATGTATTATTTATCACTAGCGATTCAAAGAATGTGCATCCCTCTTGTTGATATGCTAAAGGTAAGGCCCTGTTTATAGTCCCTACTATCATTCCATATTTTTCATTATAGCTGAGTCCACACTCCTTTTGCTCTAATGCATAGAAGGTTTGCATCTTTTCTCCTAAAGATGTTATCAAACTGTCATGTCCTATATATACTTGTTTTACTTTATCCATTTTTCTTTCCATTTCTCGTAAAACGGAGGATTGTTCAAGCACATTTCTCCATTGTTATCTATGAAAACCTGAACGGAACTGCCTCTTGCAACAATGATATTGCTATCAGACTTTCTTATCAGGTATTCAAAACAGATCTTAGCTGCAGGTGTCTGAATATACTTCGTTTCTATTATGATGTCATCATCTATTGTAAGCGGGTTTAAGTACTGTATCTGTAAATCCACTATTGGAGTCATATATCCGCTGGCATATATATCCAAATACCCTATGCCTGGATATTCTCGGCCAAATGCTTCTCTTCCATCCTCAAAATATTTTACATACGAACCATGCCAAACTATTTTCATTGAATCAACCTCACTGAACCGAACTTTGGCTTTTGTTACACCCACTAGGGACGGTGTGGAATCATATTTCCTCTTCTTCATGAATTCAAGAAAATTTTCATTTGACAACTTGCTGCTAAACGGCCATCAGTAAAAGATTCAGCCTTGATAAGAGTAATATTAAAAACTTCTTGAAGAATTTCAATTCTAGTTTCTAACATGTCATTTATTTTCGGTAGAAATACTATTTCCATATTGGAAATAGCTCCTATATAACCTATCGATATTGGCTTGTTTTCTTTTCTGCAAATATATCCTACTCTTGCTGCAGCTGATTGCGCTATGTGTTCAATAAGACCAAATTCAGTAAAACAATCATTTTCCACAAATATATTGTCGTTTTTGATTGTCAACTGAGTTTCCGAGATACCGTTTGTTATACCGACAAATTTGTCTACCATAACTATCGGTTCTCTTTGTGGTATCAAATCAATTATCTCCATTTTTTTTCTTACAGATCATTATTGAATGTCCTAATCCCAATCCGTCAACAATCTCTTCAATTTCAAGACCGGCATTGTTGACACATCTTTCCATATCAGATGAATGATACATTTTACTGTTTCCGTTTGCTAGAGCTGTAAAATATATGCTTGTTAATGTAAGACAATAAGCTGCTGTTTCAAACTTCTGTCTGTCCCAGAAAGTTTCCATAATATATAATCTTGAATTTTCATCCATCGATTCAGCAGCTCTTTTACATATACTAGTCACTTCCTCTTCCGAAAAACAGTCCAAGAACTGGCTCATCCAGATTACATCAAATGCCGGAGTAGGGAACTTGACAGACTTATCCAACAAATTACATGGATATGCATGTATTCTGTCTGCACCGTCTATATTCTTTATCTGTTCACGCATCATTGCAACCTGTTGTGGCAAATCCATAATGGTTACTTCAACAGATGGATTATATTGAACACATTTTGTTGCCCATCTTCCTGTGTTCCCACCTACATCTAATAACCTGTTTACTTTCTTTGTACCATCAAATATAATTTTCAGAGCAGCTTCAAATGATTCATCAGAATAGAAATGATCAAAGCCGAACCAGCTTTTTTGCACATGCTCAGGCAAACTTGATAAGGCTTCGTATATGGTCGGCCACTCCCCAAAAGATTTCAATCCGGATGGTTTGCCTTCCAAGAGGGCTTCTTCCAGATTAAATAGACCTTTATAGTTAACATCATGGTTGAAGTTCATATTCACCTTTGCCATATTGTCATTTAAAAGGAACCAACCTGTTTTAGACAGTTGATACATATCTTCTTTTATCAAAACTGTCCCTATAGACAAGGACGCTTCCAGTAAAACTTGTGCAGCGTATAAACTTAGTCTTGTTTTTTCTGCTATCTGTTCCTGGGTTAAACCTTCTCTATTATTTGACAATAGTTCTAGAATCCCAAATTTTACCATAAGTCTTGATACTTGAAAGACTATTGGACCAAAGGCAATTTCTTGCGCTCTTCTTTGAGCTTCTATTGCCGTAAGTCTCTCATGGGAATATATTTTCTCTAATTGGGGTGTAAGTTTCATTTTCAATAATTTAATTCCAGAATCTATAGAAATTAAACCACTGTTGTGGATACTTTCTAACTATTTTTTCTAAAGACCTGATATATTGATTTATTAAATTCTCTGTTGTTGTGTCCTTAGTTATGTCTGCTTCTTCAAAGATAAATCTGTAAGTACAGCCCTTTTCTCGCATTGAATAATAGAACACAACTGGAACCCTACATTTATTGGCAATCTTAAACGGACCTATGGGAAATCTGGCTTGTCCACCCAGGAATTCTAAACCAATAGATGAATTTTCATCCAAATACCTATCTCCATTAAAACATACGTATTCGCCATTGTTAAGTGCCATTTTTATATTTATCATGGCACCCAATGTATCTTCATTTACTGGTATTATCTTAAAATTCTGCTTTTCTGACGCATCCTCTATTGCTTCCTTAATACCGCGATGTTCTGTATCGAACATTACAATATTGATTTTTTTCCCATAGTTACCGAAAAATGCTGCACCTGCTTCCCAGCATCCGACATGAGCACCTATCAAGATAACACCTTTACTGTTATCTATTATATCAATAAATCTTTGATAATTGTCAAATTCAAAATGATATTTACTTGATAGGCCGCTCTTTATCGCTAATTTGTCAATTAATGTCTGACCAAATACATAATAATGCTGGTACAGTTTCAAGATTGATTTAAGTGTCCCGTAATGAAGTCTTTTCCTGTTATATAGCCATATTGCATTTGTGGCTTTTGGTGCAAAAGGAATAAAATGGATAACGACAAGGGCCAAGAAACAATAGGCTATCTTGATTCCTAGTAATTTTATTGTGTAAATAAAAAACAGATAGCCTAATTTCCCTCCTCTTGATTTTCCACTCCATTTACGTTTCACTGATTTATGCATTTATTTTCTTTTCCAATAATTCATAAAAATCTGAGAAAGTTTTCACATCCACGAAGTCAGGACCAGTCAATGTAACTCCAAAGTTCTGCTGAGCCAAAACTACCACATCTACAAGATCTAGACTGTCCAATCCTAATGTGTCCTTTAAAGACGCATCTGGTGTTATTGTATCAACATCTATTTCAAACTCTTCAGCAAGGATTGTGCGAGCTTTTTCAATAATTTCTTCTTTTGTCATATCTGTTTATTTTAATTTAGTTACTATTAATGATGAATTTGTACCTCCGAATCCAAACGAATTGCTCAGATAAGTATCAAAAGGCATGTCAATTCTTTGTGAAGGTATATTCAATAGAGCAGATGCTTCATCAGGTTCTTCAAAATTTAGGTTCATTGCTATGAAATCGTTTAGCATCATTAATGTTGAATAAACAATTTCACTGGCTCCGGCCATCCACATCTCATGACCAGTGAAGCACTTTGTTGAAGCAACAAAAGGTTTGTGATCACCAAAAACCTCATTAATCGCTTTTGCTTCATTGAAATCACCTATAGGTGTTGATGTCGCATGAGCGTTTATGTACTGAATATCATTGATGTTTATTCCGGCATCTTGAATAGCTCTTCTTAAAGAACGTGTTGGCCCATCTACATTAGGTACAGATATGTGATCACCGTTTGAAGAGAATCCATAACCTATTATCTCTGCTAATATGGTTGCTCCTCTCTTGATTGCCGATTCATAACTTTCAATAATTACACAGGCTGCACCACCACTTGGTACTAAACCATCTCTGTTCTTATCAAAAGGTCGGGATGCTTTTGTTGGCTCATCTTCTCTGATGGAAAATGCGCTTAACGCATCAAAGTTCCCAACAGAGAAAACATTTACTTCTTCGGCTCCACCACATATTATACAATCCTGTAGCCCTTGTTTTATAAGTAAATAACCTAAACCTATAGCATGAGAACCACTTGCACAAGCTCCGGACACTGTAAAGTTTATTCCTTTCAGATTGAAGATTGTGGACAGATTCATGGTTATTGTTGAGTTCATGGTTTGGAATATGTTCCCTGAACCAACCATGACCGTACTTTTCTGCTCCCTTATAATATCAGCACCTTTTATTACAGGTTCTGCACAACTGTCGTTTCCAAACAGTATTCCTACTTCATTGTTTTTCAGATAGTCCTGGTCTATACCAGCTTGTTCCAAGGCCTCTTTTGTTGCTACAAATGCATATTGTCCCTGTTCTGGCAAGCATAACCTTTGTCTTCTATCCAATAGGCTCTTTAGGTTCGGTGTCTTTAAAATTCCAGTCAGAGAAGAGCGATATCCCATTTCTTTTCTTTGGGGATCCAGGCCTATACCTGACTTTCCTTCAAACAATGATTTTAATACCTCTTCTTTATTTTGGCCGATACAGGAATAGATTCCCATACCTGTTATTACAACTCTTCTATTCATATATTCTTAAGTATAAATACCTCCATTAATAGATATAACCTCTCCTGTGATGTAGGCTGCTGAATCTGAAGCCAAGAAATTTACAAGCTCCGCTACCTCTTCCGGCTTGCCAAATCTTCCGACTGGTATATGCGCCTTCAATTCTGATTGGTTCAAATCACTTGTCATATCAGTTTCTATGAATCCTGGTGCTACAGCATTCACTGTGACCTTTTTCTTTGCAACTTCTTGTGCAAGTGCCTTGGTTGCTGCTATTACACCTCCTTTTGCAGCTGAGTAGTTTACTTGACCTGGCATTCCTTTTATTCCAGATAAGGATACGATATTTATTATCCTTCCCCATTTCTTCACAAGCATATTCTGTAATAATGCATGTGTTACATTATAGAATCCATTTAGACTTATATTAAGTACCTGAGACCAGTCTTCTTCAGGCATCCATATGAGAAGATTGTCTTTTCTTATCCCGGCATTATTCACCAATACTGATATATAGTCATTCTCATGACTGCTTTTCCACTTCTCAATAGCTGCAATTACTTCACTTTTTTTAGAAACGTCAAACTGCAGGATTTCAGCTTCTACTCCTAATTCCTTAATTATTTTTTGAGTTTCTTCCGCTTGTTCTCTATTTGATACATAATTTATTACAATATTGTATCCGCTTTGCGCAAGTCTTATAGCGACAGCTCTTCCTATACCTCTACTGCCGCCTGTTACAAGTGCATATTTGTTAGTGTTGTATGACATACAAAATCCCTTTTAGTTTATTGTTTCAAGAAAGTAACGAGCTTTCTTATCTCTTCATATTTTGGTGTATCTTCTGCAAATGACGGAACTATATTCCTTATTTGATTATATAAATTCCTCGTTTCAGGTGCTAAGTCTTCTGCTATTTGTAAGCAATCTACAGCCTGTACTAAAGCCATCATATGAATTGCCATGACCTGATATGAGTTTTCAATTACATGAGCACATAATAGTGCTGAATTAGTTCCCATTGATACTATATCCTGATTGTCATTGTTATTTGGAATAGAATGTATATACATTGGATTCGATAATGTCTGACACTCAGCTGTAGTAGATGTTGCCGTGAATTGTGAAGCCTGGAGACCATAATTAAGTCCTAACTTTCCTAAATTAACGAATGGTGGCAATATTCCATTAATTCTATCATGGAATAGGTAATTCATCTGTCTTTCGGTCAACATGGTTAATTTAGTAACAGAAATCTTTAGCTTATCCATTTCAAAAGAAACATAATCTCCATGAAAATTTCCTCCGTGTAAGACGGTATTATGATCTTTATCAACGATAGGATTGTCATCAACAGAATTTAATTCATCTATTAAAACTGTTTTTGCATTTTCCCATTCATCATAGATTGGCCCTAATATTTGCGGTATGCATCTTAATGAATAATAAGGCTGTACCTTATGTTGAAATACATTTTTCTCCTGTGGGTGGTAAAGTTCTTCTGTTCTGTTTCGTAGTCTTTTACTACCAGAGGATATCTTTCTCATTTGTTCAGCCACTCTTTTTTGCCCTTTATGCAACTTCAGTCCATTAAGTACTTCTGACATAAAATCATCATAAGAAGATGCTATCTCATTCATCATGACTGAGGCCATTAAAGACCAGTGTATAAGTTTCTTTGCTAATAATAGATTAACCAAACCTATACCTGTCATAACTGCAGTTCCATTAGTCAAAGCAAGCCCTTCTCGAATATACATTTTCAAAGGTTTAAGGTCTAGCTGTTCTAGTACATCAGATGATTTCATTATTTTCCCTAAATAAGAAACTTCTCCTTCTCCAATTAATGCTAAAGCCAAATGAGCTAACTGTACTAGATCTCCACTTGCTCCAACACTTCCATGCTCAGGTATAATTGGGTATATTTTATTGTTGAAGAACTGTATTAATAATTCAACACTATTGGTATGGACTCCAGAATGACCTTTGATGAAAGTCATAATCCTTGATAAAAGAGCGGCTCTTACATAAATAGGTGGAAGCGGATTTCCTGCTCCAGTTGAATGACTACGAATTATATTGTATTGTAATTTTTCTAGGTCTTTTTCTTCTATTTTCCATTGAGCCATAGGCCCGAAACCGGTATTGATACCGTATATTACTTTTTCCTTTGAAAATCCTTTTAGAAACTCATAAGATTCACTTATTTGTTTCTTTATATCTGATGTTAGATTTAACTCCTCTCCTTGAAGAAGAAGTTTATCTATATCTTCTAAAGATAGTTCCTCTTTTATCTCCATAATTATAATTTATTGATTTAATCTTTTTATTTAGATAAATCATTTTAATTGAGTGTATTATTCATTCTTGCTGCTATACAACAAGTCCTTAATATCTATTCCTAGTATTTCAGCTATTGCTGAGAGTGTCTGCAAATCTGGTTGAGAAGTATTAGTACACCATTTAGATACAGTTGTTGGATCTTTTCCTAATTGTGCAGCCAACCATTTCCCTGTTCTCTTTTTTTCTGCTAAAACTACTTTTAATCGATTTAATTCTTTCATCACCTATTTATTAGAGTTGACCGCAAATTTATAGATTCTTCCCCTAATAGCAAAAATACTTTAATCAAAATCCTGACTATCCCACATAAACTGGTGCATATAATGATAAATTTACCATATAATTCCAGGCAAATAGTCTTGAAATACGTTGCAATTTATTTCCCTCCTCAGAACAATATAATTGGATATCCGTAACCAGTCTAAAAAAGAATACTAACAGTCAGCTCCGTTGATGCAGGCTAAAGCTTGCACTTTCGGAACGGCCTATATCATTGAATACAAATCTTAAAATAAAGGCAAGCTGTTCCGACTGTTCGTATTTCATGCGATGCCGGAACAACATGCCTTATATAACGGAAACTTATCGGCTGACCTGCTTCGTATCTCGATACCAGGCAAGTTTCAGCCGACAGGTTCATACAATCATACTGATAAATCAGGACAGTTGCCAAAGACAGAGACTTTAAGGTTGCGCTGCTCTTAACTTTAAAGGCTCTGACATTGGCGACTGGTGTCAGACGACATATCTAAAACGAATACTAACAGTCAGCTCCGTTGATGCAGGCTAAAGCTTGCACTTCCGGAACGGCCAATATCCTTGAATACTCGTCTTAAAATACAGGCAAACTGTTCCGACTGTTCGTATTACATGCGATGCCGGAACAAATTGCCTTATGCTACGGAAACTTACCGGCTGACTTGCTTCGTATCTACAATACCAGGCAAGTTCAGCCGACAGGTTCATACAAGTATGCTGATAAATCAATACAGTTGCCAAAGACAGAGGCTTTAAGGTTGCGCTACTCTTCACTTCAAAGGCTCTGACATTGGCAACTGGTTTTCGGTGGCTTGTCTGAAAACGGATACTGTGCTCTTCGGAAATCTTGGAATACTGAATGTCAGGAAAACATTGGAGCATCATAGCCGAAACCGTTTCTTATGTGCAAAGGTACTGCGGACTGGAGAAACACCAAGTGACGCTTACGCTTTCAGTCGGAGGACTTGACGGCAGCCTTCCGCAAATTTTCTCATACCTCAAAAATTTGGGTATTCCGTCTGCATTCTCTGACTTCACACTTGTCTTATTCTCCCTTTGGTCCGCAGTCGTTATTGCACATAAAACGGTTTTCCCCGGCTATGAAGCTCAATGAGCTTTACCGGAGGGAAAAGAACCGGAACTTCAGATTCACGTGTTATGCGTGCAAGAAGAATGAGTATCAAACAATGTTTCAATTTTTTACTAATATGTGCAGATTAATGACAACACAACTGGCGGAAGCTCTGGAGGGTTATCCGCTTTATTCCCAGGACGGCAAGGGAAAGGAGGCTGTTTGCCGTGCGATTTTTGCTCTCGGCTCTGTAAGATGGTTTATCCTTGAAGGAAACAGGGAGGATGACGATGTGATTCTATTCGGTATTGTAGTCGGGCTCATGGAGGATGAATACGGGTACATTTCCCTAAATGAGCTTTCGGATGTGGAGCTTGACCTGAGTGCTCAGGGGCTTGGCAAGCTTCAGGTAAGGCAGCAGCAGAACTTTGAGCCGGTTCCGCTGAAACTGATTAGGGACAGCAGACTGCAGGACTTCCTTGCAAGGTTTGAATAGCAGTCTGTAAAGAGAAGTGGCCGGTCCTATCCGTCACGGACAAGACCGGCAGCTTGTTATAGCAGGTAAATGATAACTAACTATGATTATTTGTGGAATTAGAAAACTGAACTAACAGTGTTTCTTACGCTTGCGGCCACGTTTTGGCAGACCGGATTCTTTGTAGGCTATCAGGTCAGTTCCTCTGAACACTCTTTTTACCTTATCCGGTATCTTAAGGAAAGCCAGCGGCTTTTCCAGGTGGCGGATATAGGAATAGATGGTGCAGCGGTGGACACCCAGATAGCGTGCAGCCTCCTTCACTGAATATGTCTTTTCGGGAACGACTTTCATTGTATCTCATGCTGATTATTCTTTCGTTTATGCTATGATGTAAAGGTAAGCATCTGATTATTAGTAGTCAATACGTCAAATATGGGATTATTCCGGAGATTGTGGGAATACGATGGATTATGTGTTACCCGTCATATTCAATACGGCTGGACTAAGGCGGTTGATGGTAAATCAGTTTTACGGAAATAAGGAAGGCATATATTCAGTGGTTGACAGCGTTGACAGCAAATCCAATGTAAATCCGGCATAAGGTCTGACTGGGAAAGCTGCTGTAACACAGTATATTATATTCTTTCTTACTTTTTCTTATAAAGAATATGATATTATAGTGTGTCAACGTTTGGCTACAGACTCTTGTCGTATTGAAAATTGTGGCTACGTCTGTCAACGTTTGTCAACGCATGATTTCTGTATGAAGTATCTGATACACTGACAGATACTCTCTGTCAACACTGTCACCCTTGAAACGGGTGCATTTTATTATCTGAAAACATATGATGCAAAAGGGTTACATGATTATCCTAACGTACCATTACAGCCACAGGTTTGTTCAGCATGCCTCTGCAGATATTTTTTTGTAAAGGTATCTCCGGCATTGCAAACGTCAAACACAGGGCTGAAAATCTTCCTCAAACGTGGTTGAGCGTATTTTCAGCTTTCCTTTAAGTTTGCCTTATTGAATGCCTGCGCTTCTGAGAACTGCAAAAAATATCCTTCGGGCAAGCTGAAAAACTTGCAGACAGAAGGGAAAAAAATCAGAGCGTATGGTACAGATGGACGAAAGCATCAGAAAGCAGTTGGAAAAGCCACAGACATGGTTCTGCAAGTATTTTCCCAAACGTATTCAGAATGTGGGCGAGAAGGAAATCGCCGACAGACAGATGGTATATGACTTCAAGGACGGAAGGTCTCATGAAGCGGTGGCACAGATGACGGCAGCAAGAATGATTGAGGAACACGGCAGCAGATGCTCACAATTGGTATTCATTCCGGTTCCGGCATCATCGGTAAGAAAGAATGAAATACGGTACATGGACTTCTGCAGAAGGGTATGTGAACTCACCGGAGCAATAAACGGATATGACCATGTAAGGGTATGCGGAGAAAGGCTCGCAGTTCATGAAAACCGAAAGGCTGAAAAGGAAATCAGAAAGGTGAGCATCATCGAGTTTGATGAAGAGTGGTTCAAGGGCAAGACTGTCATAGTCTTCGATGATGTGATAACACGCGGAATAAGTTTCGGTATGTATGCGAATCAGTTGGAGAGTTTCGGAGCGAAGGTCATTGAAGGCATCTTCCTTGCAAGGACTCATTATAAAATATAGAACTATGGACAGAATATTATCAGAAAAATCAAAATCACAGGCTTTCACGGGACACAGAACTGTTCCCGTAGAAAGGCAGGATGAAATAAGGGCACGGCTTGCTGAAGCCGTGTCGCTTGCATGCAGGTCAGGCATTACCTGCTTCTACTCAGGCATGGCTATGGGATTCGACCTGATGGCCGCTGAAACTGTATTGTCACTGAAGGGAAAGAATCCGGATATACGGCTCATTGCCGTTGTACCTTTCAGAAGACAGAGCTGCCGGTGGCCGTCAATGGAAAAGGAACGTTATCAGAGAATAATTTCCCAAGCTGACCGGGTTATCGTATTGAGTGAGCACTATTTTCATGGGTGTCTTCTAAGGCGCAATGACTTCATGCTGGAGCATTCATGCGGTTTGATTGCCTATTATGACGGCAAGCCTTTGGGAGGAACATTCTACACCTGCAGGGAGGCAGGGAAGAGAGGCATGGATATAGTAAATCTGTACTGAAAACCAGTCCGGATTATAGTGAAAATATTATACAAAACAGATGTGCAATTTTCCTGCATATCTCATTTATAATGCTTATATTTAGATAGTTAAACAAGTTATAAGAGGTAGTTTTATGAATAATATCTACAACCGCTACATTTGGCTGCTGCATACAGTCTATCAGGAGAGGGAGGTAACTTTTGAAAGGCTTTGTGAGATATGGAAGCATCATTTTCTGTACAACGGGAAACCGCTGAGTCTGCGCACCTTCCATCATCACAGAAAGATGATTGAGGAGAACTTCCACATAGTCATTGCGTGTAACAGAAAGGACTATACGTATTATATTCAGAACCTGGATGAGATACTCAGTGACAGCTGCCGGAACTGGCTGTTCAACAGCCGTATCATTGATGTGGCTTTGAAAAGCAGCCCGTACCTGTTCCACCGTATCGTATTGCCGGATATGTCACGTGGTATTGAATATCTTCCTGATATATCGGAATGTATAATCGAGGGACATGAGCTGTACATATTCTACACCAACGACAAGGGCAATGAAGTGGAATGCCGTTTTCAGCCGGAAGGGCTTAAACTGTTCCATAACCTCTGGTATTTGCTCGGGTACAGGAACGGATCAGAGTTCTGTGCCGTTCCTCTTGATGCACTGAAGAACATATATCTCAGCGGCAACAGTTTTCAGACTGACTACAGGTTCTCTTTGGCTGAACGTATATCTGATTCTATTGGAATTGTTGTACCGGATGGTCAGCAGCCTGAAACCGTTTCACTTAAGGCTTACGGACATTTTGCAGATTATCTGAGAAAATACCCTTTCCACCATTCGCAGGTGGAAAGGAATGATATGGGTACTTTCACGTCATTCGATTACAGGCTTCTTGTGACAGACGAACTGGTGGATGAAATCCTGGCTCTTGGTGAAAAGGTGGAGATTACCTATCCGGAAAAGCTGAGAATGAAGCTGCTCCAAAAAATTGGGCGCATCAGAAGCAGGTATGCAATGTAAAAAACTCCAGGATACTACTCTTGAACAGTAAACATTCGTTTAATCATTTCTTCAAGTTCAGGACTCAACGGACGTTCTGTGTCCATACACTCCTTCTCACCGGCAATTAAGTCACCATATATGTTTCTGTAGCGTTCAGCTTCACTGCCATCACAGCAAAGCATAGCTGTCTGAAACTCCTTAATCATTTTCTTACGCTGGCTCTCAGGATATTCCTTGGTCTCGCCATAACAGGTAATAGTAAATGTTTTTGCCATAATTATAGGATGTATTTTTGTTATACCATTGTTTGTTATAATTACTTTTTTTCTATACTAATATACAATAAATATTCTGATAATCAAATATTTAAGTATATAAAACTTCTAAACTTTTAATAACAAATTCTGATTTAACAACACCCTAACTTATCCAGTACATCAGCTACGGATTGAGAATCGGATATACTCTTTTGAACTCTATAAATTCTTTCACAGACATATTAACCTTATAAAATTCATTATGCCAATAAAAGATAGGAATTCTTGTTTTCTTTTATTGGCATAACATTATATGTTGTATTTGCTTTCCAGGTCAAGACAGAACAAATCCAGACTCCGGCTTCTTTGCCTGCATGTCTTAAGTCCTTTCTTCATGTCTTTTGCTATATTATCATAGTCCAGATTCTTCTTGTCTGTATTGATGTATCTGGTTCTTTTTTTACCGTCAATCCTACTAATCAGATAATGTAGACGTTCTTTTGGATTTGCATATTGTGCTGTTTCTTTACAGGAATTGTCAAATAGAGGTATAAGCCATGCATCTGTCTCTTCAATGGCTATTGCATATGCAACCTTGTCTCGATAAGCCTCCGGAACAATATTCGAGATTTTACTTTCCACCGCTTCATGCAGACTATCACAATATTCTTTCCAATCAGTATCTTTTGTACGCAAGGGTTCGTTTATATCATACCCAGCTTCACCACGTTCTGCTGTGTCTATCTGAACAACAAGTAATGCGTCATCTGCCAATACATCAAAAAAAGACTGGAGTAAGCTATTATCCTCACATGATTTCAAGACCAGATTCCAGTTACTGAAATTCATCTCGCTCAAATCCGTTTCGTCAAACTGTTCACTTGGTCGTAATTGAACGACATCACTGCTGTCAATGGCCTTCAATGCCTTCAGAACTGCCTTTATCACAGCAATGTCAGCTCTACCTTCTGCTATTATACCCAATCTCATGTTATCAGAAGTTATAAGGTACACCGCCAATAAGTCCTTTCATCCACATTTCCGAAAGCATCATACGCTGTTCTCCTGTCTGTTCCTTTGTCTGGATACGCTTAACTTGTGTCTTTCCCTCATCGTTACGGGTCACAACATATAACCGCTGACTGCTGTCATTAAGATTAAGACCATCAAGTATGGCCGGATTATGCGTTGTTATAAGTACCTGCTTACCATTTTTGACAGCCAATTCACAGATTTTCTTCATGAGAAATCTACACAAACGGGGATTCAATCCATTTTCTATGTTGTCAATGGCAAAAAAGTCAGGGGTCTTCCTGCTGATAAAAAGTGTCAGATAAAACAACAGCTCCAAAGCACCTTCATTGGCATTCTCTGCAGAGAAAAGATTGTTCTTTTTCTGCATAAACTTATCCCTGAAATAAAGATTGGATTTACTTCTTCCCAATTTATATCCCTGCATCTTGTATATTTCCTCACTGTCAAAGAATATATCTTCAATCCATGAAATATACTCTTTGGCAGATTCTTTTATCTGCATGATTTCTTCTTTGGGTATATTGTTCAGAAGCACATCAAGTCCTTCTCCGTTCAACCCAAGCGGATATTGAAAGCTTTCTGAGGTAAGTCCACGAAGTGCATTGATTGACAGGGAATAAATAAGATACTTGGACATATATTCCCTTAACTTACCAGTTTTTTCTTCCGCTTCTTCAATATTTCCACGTCTGGTTCCTGTTGAGTAAGGAGCATTCCAGGTAGAATAAATATCCTCCGGAGTTAAATTGGTAACCGCATATTTTATACGTTCCCCTTCTGTTCCTGAAATATTTACATTAATGGTGCTACTGGCAGGGTGACCATAGAATGAGCTTATCATCAGATCCGGTTTGGCTATCCTGATACCCTTCTGTATCATGTCTTTTACTTCAATCCGGCTGGAACGCTCTGCTGCAACCATTGCTATAGCCTCAAGAACATTTGATTTACCGGAACCGTTGGCACCGATAAAAACATTGACATTACCTAGGGATAAGGTAGCATCTGTTATTGACTTAAAATTTTTTATAGTTATAGTATCTATCATATTCTTTGATTTACATATAATACCTAATACTGCATTTAGGCTAATATTTAAGTACAAAGATACTGTTTTTTCATCATAATGATGAATCAAGAAGCATATTTTTAGGCACATATACAGTAAGTTAATTGCTGGTTAATAGTATAATAGTCATATTTATACACATAAAAATAAATCAGTAAAAAGGCAAATTTCCCTAAGTGGACTGATGCCGTTCACTAGTGTCACTTTCCATTGTCATTTCCTCCAGGTTTTCTGCTACTACCTCTGTTTCAAGATCCAACCCGAAAGTCTCCTTCAGCTGCAGGTAATCAAAACACAGGGCCTTCGGTCGGTTTACCTTTACCTTCTTTACCTGTTCACCATTTACAATGTCAATGGTATAGTCAGGAAGTCCGCTAGGCAGAAGTATGGTGAATCTGTCCTGTTTCAGTCCAAGGTATGAAGTATGGGATTTCAGGTACGACATGATAGTGGACCAGTTCGAGCGGTTGGAGGTGGAACCTGCATTCCGGCTGTTGAACAGTGATGCTACGGCTGCTGTGTTCAGATAGAGAATAGGACGTGCTTCCTTAAATTCTATATCTTCCTTGACAGACAACGGACGGAAGGATTTCATATACCTTATACGGTAATGTGCCTTCTCGATACATTTCCCTGAAGTCTGGAATCCCTGAAGCATACTCCAGAAGTCCGCTATCTCTGAACTTTCCTGAGCCAGTTCATTCTGATTTCGTATTCCTTTGATTGCTGTATCAAACAGTTCCGCATAGCTGAAAGGCACGTCAATGACTGTCTCCAGTGTCCTGAAGGTGGCCAGTGGAATAACCCAGTTACCGAATATACGGTCATGGATGGTTTCATTCTCCAGTTTTGCAGCCAGTTCACGCTTGGTGATGGAATATATTTCCGGAAAGTTCTTCTCAAACAGTTCCCGGTGTCCCAATATCTCCAGGGTGAGGTGGGTTAGTCCCATATTGCAGACTGATACAAGGTCTTCATAAGCCCTTTTCTCATTCTGGTTGAATGATGTCTTTGAAAAGGCAAGGAAAATGACACGGGTATAGAGTGCCATATCCTGAGTAGGCTTGTCCTGGCCGCAAAGGGCAACACCTGTTGTGACAATGGTCTGGGCTGCCATACCGTCTGTGTTTGTATTCTTCTTGGTCTGACCGCCACCGCCCCAGAGTCCTTTCAGATAGGCTATCTTGCGTATGTCGAGGTCATTCTTGTATTCATCAAGCACAGCAAGTGTATTGACAGCCTGTGATACACGGTCGTTCATGGCCGGTACGGAAGTTACACCGAGATTGGGCGGATCTACTCCGTGCAGGAAAAAGGACTGGAGGGAAGTAGCCAGGGTTGTTTTACCGGTTCCCTTTTCACCGAAAAGATTCAGGATGGGGAAGTGACGGGTACGTCTGAATATTATGTCACGGAAGAGGGTGGCAAGCAGGTAACAGAAGGCTACGCTTGCATTCTCACCGAACACTTCCATCAGTCTTTTTACGTAGTCATACAGCTTTATTCCGTTGCGGTTCTCATGTACCATAAGTCTCTCAAACTGGAATATCTCCGGGTTGTTGAGATATATTTTTGAAGTGGCCGGTATATAGAAGGCCTTGCCGTTTATACTACGGACTATACCCAATTCGTCAACGGCATTGAATGTGCCTGCAAAAAATATTCCGTTTCCAAAAGCAAAGAATCCTTCAGCTGCATTCCAGCCGAGTTTTCTGATACGTTCTGCCGTATCGGTCTTTGAGTACAGGTATTCCTTTACACGGTTGAGTTTGTCTATCTTGGCCAGCCATACATAATTGCCCAGTGAACCAACCTTCTGTTGGAAGTTGCTCAGCGAGCATAATTCAGACTCCTTCAGTTCTATGACCCTGCATACATTGTACATATTCCTCATACGGAAGATTCTGGTTCCGTTTATCTCATCCTCGATATGGAACAGTGGTTCCATTATGAAGTTGGAGATTCTTGACGGTTCATCATCATCTTCACCGATGGAGTAGTAACAGTTTTCCCTGACGAACAGACCGAACTGGCGCAGCAGTTCAGCTTCACGCTGCATCTCGTTCATGGCCGCAGGTTTGTCGTTCCTTCTCCTGGCTTCCCCACGTGCCTGGGTAACGGCATCACGCCATAGCTTTACCTTGCCGTGCAGTCTGGAGAGTTGTTCTATGCACTGGTCATACACAAGCTGGTCTTTTATATAGCGCAACAGGTCTGCTATTTCCGCAACACACTTTCTTTCCTCTACCATGGAACTGGCTACCAGAAAACGTTTCTGTGCCAACCAGATGATAAAATGCTTTTCCTGAAGTGAGGTATAATCCTCCCTGCTGCGGATATAGCTGTCGGCATCATTCTTGGCATATTGTACTTCACCTTCTGCCTCGGATGGTATTTCTGCAAAAGGAAGTTCCCTGACTGTTACATGGAATCCTTTTCTTATGGCTGCAGCCCCGTTGGTCATCACCGCCTCAAATCCCGGTCCGTATGGCTTGCCTTCCGCAATATCTGAATCAGGAATGAAACAGAGTGAGGATACATATTTCTTCAGCTGTTCAAACTGGCTTTCACTCCAGGCTGTTCCAAGTGACGCTACTGTATTGTCGTATCCAATCGACTGCATTCTCAGGACATCAGGAGCACCTTCCACAATGATATAATAGTCGGCATCACGCAATCTGACGGCACGGTCAATACCGAATACTGTTTCTCCCTTGGAGTAAATCATGCTTGTTGCCGAGTTGATATACTTGGGAGCTTTCCTGTTGTCTCCGATGTATCTGGCCGTATAGGCAATGATGCGTCCCCATCTGTTTCTCACGGGAATCATGATACGCTGTCGGAACATGGCGTATGTGTTTCCGTCCTCGCCACGCTTGAACATACCGAGTTCGTACAGCAGTTCTTCGTTCAATGCTTTACTTCTGCAGAAATCCATGAAGGTTTGGCTATCCTTAGGTGCATAGCCTATTCCGGCAAAGGCACAGAACTCCTCATGCCACCGGCCGTATGCGTAGGCTCTGGCATCAAGGCTCTCTTCCTTGTCTGTTGTTCTTAAATTTTGCAGGAAGAAGGTCTGGACTGTATCGAGAACTGTCAGAAGTGACTCCCGGTGCCTGGCTTCGGCCATCTGTTCCTCACTGCGCTCTTCTCTGATGTATTCTACCGGAATATTATGGTTCCTGGCAATAAATTCCACTGCGGCACTGAAGGATAGGTTTTCCTTTTCCATTATAAACGTAATGGAATCACCGCCACGGTTACAGCTGAAACAGTGGAAGAGATTCTTGCTTGGGGTAACGGCAAAGGAACCGGTCTTTTCGGTATGAAAAGGACAAAGTCCCATCAGTGTTGAACCTTTTCTGGACAGTCTGACATAAGGACTGAGTACGTCTTCTATGGCAAGTTCCCTTACTTTCCGTATGGTTGTTTCGCTTATCATAACGTACTGAGCAGGTTCCAACAATCGATTATTGACTGGCCGGAGTATTTCGGACGGCTGACATTATTAGGATTAAGCGGTTGGATATATCCGTTATCTCTGTATTTTTTGAGTGTCTTGTTGCTGATACCGAGTTCAGCACAGGTGCGCTTGACTGAATAGACACCGTTTGGATCGCACGCTGGTCTGATTTCTTTCATTATTATAAAATCATTATGAATGTGCGATACAAATATCTGTCCGGCTTTATTGTTAAGCTGGTGAACAAAGGTTACTGACGCACATTCCTGTACCTACTATAATTGCTTTCTTTATATTTCATAGAGTATCACGGCTAAACTAAACAAATAAAGTTTATCAATATTAGAGTATTAGCCATAATATGTTTATCACTTATCTTTCTTGACTGGTTTTTCTGCCTGTTTCGGCTGACTTTCATCAAAATAGTCCTGGGTGGTTCGCTGCAAGAGCCTGAGGTCTGCCGTGCGGTATTCCACCTTACCGGGTCTTTTATAGGAGACCACCTTTTCCTGACGTTTCCATCGTTCTACATTCCTGCGGCCAAAAAGTTCGTAAGCCTTCCTCTGGCTGATGAATTCAGGATCATCCTTGTCGGCTTTCAATTGCCTGACAATTCTGGAGGAGAGGTCATTCAGGAATGTTTCGTATGGTATAAGATGGTCCAGAAACTGTAATATCTTCATATAAACCTGATTTGGTTTCTATACTGTTCGTTTGACCGTAATGGTATGGTTTTCCCTGTCAGTCCTGGTCTTGAACTGACGGTTGTAGATGGCACCAAGCTCTGAGGCCTGTGTACGGACGCTTTTCAAACGTGAAATGGGGAATGAAACGGATTCACCTACTTCAAGGGCAACAAGTGCCGGACGGATTTTTTCTAAGTTTTCAGACATAATTGTTGGATGTTTAATATTTAATGTTTAACTTTGTATTCACCAAATGAATAGGTCACACCACAAAGTAACACAAAATGGTTTATATAACCAAATATTTGTTTGATGATTTATTGTTTAAGATGTATTTATTGAAGGAATCACATGGATAATGACATAAAACACGTGCATGTAGGTCAGGCTATCGACAAAAGACGCAACGAGCTTGGATTAAGCAAATCTGAGCTTGGGCGCAAAATAGGTGTACCGCAGCAGCACATAAACCGCATACTGGAAAGGGAGACAATGGAAACAAGCAGGCTTATTAAAGTTAGCGAAGCATTGGACTTCAATTTCTTTTCCCTTTTCTGTCCGAGACAGCATCATATATCGGCACACCTTGCAGCCGTTGCATTGGACGGTAATGCAAATAATCTGATAGGTGATGCAGAACTGGCCGTGCAGTTATCCAGCGAAAAGAAAGAAACAGAGAACCTGAGGGAAACAATCAAGCTTCTGAAGGAACAGATAGAGAGTCTGAACTCACAGATTTTACGTCTTGATTCAAACCTGAAGGATAAGGATATAATAATTGAACTATTAAAAGAAAGGAGAAAGGAATAAGACATTAATTATTTCATCTGTAGTACCCATGCAGATAATTCAATGATTAAAACCATTTTGCAGCTTACCTTTTTCAAGTAATCCATAAAAAGGAAGAGTCCTGAAACTTACAAACTACTTACAAAGCAAAGGAAAGCTACTGATATTCAGATATGAATTAAAGAGGCCCAAGCTGCGATAGAGGAATAAGACTACTTTTTATGTACTATTGCCAGGAATGATAATCACAAACTTACAAATCACTTGCTAAAGTTGTATAAGGTTCTGATTTTCAATTCCATCTGAAAGAGGCGCAGGCTGCAATAGAGGAAGCATAAATAGTATAAGATAATCATTAATTTAGGCTGTAATGGACTGTTTTTCAGACATTACAGCCTAAGTTGTTTTTAGGCGGTTCGTGCATTTGTCCGCAAAAAATGAGCTAAATAAACGGTACTTGCATACATCACGCATACACTTTTGAACAGTGGCGAATACACCAATGCATACACCATTAATAACCTATAAATCAATCTGATATGGCAACATTTAAAGTAGTCGTAAGAAAAAAGAGAGCTGACGAATTTTATCCAGTGTACATTCGTGTTGTCCACCGTTCAAGAATACCTCCAAGAACAAGGAGAATGACTAGCTAGCAGGTATAGTCGGTACGCTTCGTTAAATGCCAGACACCTTGTTTCCCGGAAGCACACAGGGTATTCACTAGGAATGATTTCGTCCTGAAGATTTCTGACAAGGCTAATCCGAGCAATCTGATAATTGCCAATGACCTAAAAAAGAACAGGTTGTCGGCTCTCTAAATGCATTAGTACTGAACCCACTTGATTACAAGAGTAAATTCAAAGGACGTAACCATAACTTTACGACTACCAATGACAATTTGCTTAACCATTTTGACATCGAGCAAGCAGAAGAATTCAAGATAACCAAGTATCTCTGTAAGACGCACTTTAACATGAAGAAGATTAAAGACGAGAAAAGCATTATGTTCCTCTGCCCAAAATCTATGAGTTAAAGAATGACAAAGAGAAGGGAATCTTGCTCAGCCATAACTTCAAGCATGTGAATCAGGAAGTGGAGGATATGGTGAAGGAACTTCTCGGTATCAGTTAAACATATAGCCTATGAATCTGATCTAAAACTGGCATTCGGACTTAGCGACAGTGCTCTGAAAATGATTGCCATGATTTCCATGGTAATAGGCCATATTGCTCTATCTGATAGAGGATGGTCCTATTACATGAAGCGATGCGCTATATAGGGCGCATCGCTTTTCCTGTGTTTGCCTTCCTGATTGCGGAAGGATTTATTCATACAAGAAGCAGGTATTTCTTTACCCTGCTGGGCTTTGCCGTAACCAGTGAAATACCAATGGTATCTGCTGAATGGTGCTGACGGGACACATAATGTTATTTTACAATAGCTTGGGAAGTGACCAAGCTTATAGTTCTCATTTATCGACACTGTCCAAAATTTTGTGTAAATGGAAACAGGATTCAG
>ULRN01027019.1_pt1 | contig 58916 bp, 45 predicted proteins | sample 1955461 | NCBI WGS metagenome assembly ULRN01 (sample SAMEA4835683, study PRJEB28245) | human gut metagenome | biome: gut microbiome; material: fecal sample | place: Denmark | collected 2008 | reverse complement strand
TAAATAATGTTAAACTATAGTGTTGCGGAATTAAGGAATAATAGTTGTATAGCTTCGCAATAATTGTTATTTTTGCACCTTATAATTAATGATTGATTTTTTTTGCATGCGTGTGAGCTTGCGTGCAGTTGGCGGAACGGCGGGCGGATGATATCGTTTGCCGGTATACCGTAGGCTGGGAGACAGACTAAAACAGAGTATATGAAGGTATTGAAATTCGGGGGGACATCGGTAGGAAGCGTAGACAGCATATTGAGTCTGAAGCGGATTGTGGAAAGCCAGCAAGAGCCGCTGGTTGTAGTGGTGAGCGCCCTTGGCGGGATAACGGACAAACTCATCAGTACGGCGCGACAGGCAGCCGCAGGCGACGAAGGATACAGACAGGAGTTTGAGGCCATGATGAAGCGCCATCACGATATGATAGACGCCGTGATAGGCGACAGCGGGAAACGCGGAAACCTTATGAGAGTGGTGGACAACCTCTTCGAGGAGCTGCGCTCGATATATTATGGCGTGTATCTCATCCACGACCTGAGCGAGAAGATACTGGCGGCAATCGTGAGCTACGGCGAACGGCTGAGCAGTCATATCGTTGCGACGCTCGTGGACGACGCGCGGAGATACAATTCGAGGGACTTCATCAAGACGCAGAAGAAGCGCGGCAGGGACGTGCTCGACAGCGAACTGACGATGAAGCTGATCAGGGAGACGTTCGCCACAGGAGTAAGGCGCGCCGTAGTGCCAGGGTTCATCAGTGCCGACCGCGACAGCGGCGAGATAACGAATCTGGGCCGAGGAGGAAGCGACTACACAGCATCTCTCATAGCAGCGGCAATCGACGCCGACGTGCTGGAGATATGGACCGATGTGGACGGATTCATGACTGCCGACCCGAAGGTGATTCCTGCTGCATACACCATCAACGAACTGAGCTACGTGGAGGCCATGGAGCTGTGCAACTTCGGGGCGAAGGTGGTTTATCCGCCTACGATATATCCCGTATGCGTGAAGGACATCCCGATAAAGGTGAAGAACACCTTCAACCCGGAAGCCCCGGGCACTACGATAAAGAAACACGTAGAAGCCACCGAGAAGCCCATCAAGGGAATCTCGAGCATCAAGGGGACCACGCTGATTACCGTGACCGGACTATCGATGGTGGGCGTAATCGGAGTAAACCGCAGGATATTCACGGCGCTTGCCGACAACGGTATCTCCGTATTCCTCGTTTCTCAGGCGTCATCAGAGAACTCCACTTCGATTGGTGTACGTGATGTTGATGCCGGAGAGGCAGTGGACGTGCTCAACCGTGAGTTTGCTAAGGAGATAGAGACGGGAGCCATGTTCCCCATGCACGCCGAGAGCGGACTCGCCACGGTAGCCATCGTGGGAGAGAACATGAAGCATACGCCGGGCGTGGCCGGAAAACTCTTCGGCACGCTGGGCAGGAGCGGAATCAGCGTGATAGCCCTTGCGCAGGGAGCTTCGGAGACCAACATCTCGTTTGTGGTGAATGCAGAATACTTGAGGAAGGCGCTCAACGTGATACACGACTCGTTCTTCCTCAGCGAATACAAGGTGCTCAATCTCTTCGTCTGCGGCATCGGAACGGTGGGCGGCAACCTGCTTGAACAGATAAAGACGCAGCAGCCGGAGCTGATGGAGAAGCAGAGGCTGAAGCTCAACGTGGTGGGCGTGGCATCGAGCCATAAGGCGGTGTTCGACCGCAACGGCATCTGTCTGGACAACTACCGCGAACTGCTCGACCGGTCGGAACCGAGCGACACGCAGCGGCTTAAGGCCGGAATAATAGGGATGAACATCTTCAACAGCGTGTTTGTGGACTGTACGGCGAGCAGCGATGTGGCATCTATGTATCAGGAACTGATAGACCACAACGTGTCTGTGGTGGCGGCAAACAAGGTGGCGGCATCGGGTGACTACGCCAGCTACCGCCGTCTGAAGGATACGGCGCTGCAGCGCGGAGTGAAGTTCCTCTATGAGACGAATGTGGGTGCCGGACTGCCAATCATCGGTACGATAAAGGACCTGTGTAATTCGGGCGACAAGATATTGAAGATAGAGGCCGTGTTGAGCGGAACGCTTAATTTCATATTCAATGAGATATCGGCAGAGGTGCCGTTCTCGGAAACCGTGAGGCGCGCCAAGGAACAGGGTTACAGCGAACCCGACCCGCGCATCGACCTGAGCGGGAAGGACGTGATAAGGAAGCTCGTCATACTGACGCGCGAAGCGGGATACGCCGTGGAGCAGGAGGATGTGAAGAAGAACCTCTTTATCCCCGACGGATTCTTCGGGGGGACTATAGACGGATTCTGGAAGAACCTGCCCTCGCTGGATGCCGGCTTCGAGGAGAAACGCAGGGAACTGGAAAAGGAAAACAAGCGCTGGCGCTTCGTGGCGAAGATGGACCACGGCAAGACGAGCGTACAGCTTGAGGCCGTTGGGCAGCACCATCCGTTCTATATGCTTGAGGGGTCGAACAATATCGTGTTGCTCACCACCGAGCGCTATCGTGAATACCCTATGCAGATACAGGGGTATGGCGCCGGCGCGGGAGTGACGGCAGCAGGAGTTTTCGCCAATATAATGTCGATTGCCAATATATAGGCGGATTTGTCGGCAGACTGCAAAAAAACAGATTAAGATATGAAGCACATAATAATCTTGGGTGACGGAATGGCAGACCACTGGGTGGAAAGGCTCGGTGGAAAGACCCCGTTGCAGTATGCCGACACTCCATACATGGATATGCTGGCGAGGCAGGGACGCTGCGGCAGACTGATTACCGTGCCCGACGGGTTCCTGCCCGGCAGTGAGGTGGCAAACAGCAGCATCCTCGGTTACGACCAGCACAAGGTGTATGAAGGGCGCGGCCCCCTTGAAGCGGCGGGTATCGGCTACAATCTTCAGCAGGGCGACCTGGCCATGCGCTGCAATATCATCAGTATGGAAGGCGGCAGGATAAAGAACCACCACGGTGGCCATCTCGCTACGGACGAGGGCCGACGGCTGACAGACTGGCTCGAAGAGAAGTTGGGCGGTGCCGACGTTCACTTCGTCAAGGGAATACAATACCGACATCTGCTTATAATAAAAGGTGGAAACAAGCACGTGCAGTGCGCTCCGCCACACGACCACCTCAATGATGAATGGAAAAAACTGAAGGCAAGGCCCGAGACCGACTATGACTTCGAGGCAGATGCCGAAGGAAAGTATTACATAGATGCCGAAGGCAGAAGACACAAGAGAAAGTCGCCCCAGGAGACTGCCGACCTGATAAACCGGCTGACAGAAGAGTCGCAGCTGTTGCTTGCCGGTCATCCGCTCAATGGGGAGCGCCGCGCCCGGGGCGAAGACATGGCGAACTCCATCTGGCCATGGGGCGGCGGCTATCGTCCGTCGATGCAGACCATGGCGGAGATGTATCCGCAGATAAGGCGTGGGGCGGTGATAACGGCCGTAGACCTCATCCGCGGCATCGGGCGCTATGCAGGATTGAGAAACATCATAGTGGAGGGTGCCACCGGACTGGCCGACACGGATTATGAAGGAAAGGCGCAGGCGGCAATCGAAGCCCTGCGCACAGACGACTTCGTTTTCCTGCATGTGGATGCGAGCGACGAAGCCGGACATGACGGTGACCTGAGGTTGAAAATCAAGACGATAGAGGATTTCGACCGCCGTATCGTGGGACCTATATACAATGAGGTTAAGACATGGGCGGAACCCGTCAGCATCGCCGTGATGCCGGACCATCCCACGCCGGTGGAAATCCGCACGCACGTGAATGACCCCGTGCCGTTTCTCATCCATTATCCAGGGATAGAACCCGACGGCGTGCAGGCGTATGACGAGCAGAGCTGCATGGACGGCAGTTACGGACTGCTGCGCCCGGGGCAGTTCATGGAGACATTCATGGAGTAATGACGGAAGAAAGTACGGATAGAGCGGCTGCTTCATCGGTCGGCAACGACTGCTTCATCGGTCGTCTTACAATAGTGAAAAACATTTTTGACTATAGTGAAAAACATTTTTGACTATAGTGAGAAACATTTCTGACTATAGTGAGACGACCGGAAAAGCGATGTTTCGCGCCCCACGGAGGGCAGATTATTGCATAACAGTCGTATGTCTGTTTTACCAGAGTCAGAATTCTTAACCCCAGTAGGTCATCCGGGCTTGCTCGGATTTTGTCTTTTAGAAGAGTGGTTTTGTATCTTGTAAAAACAAAAGACTGCAAGCAGTCATAAAAAGACACATTAAACGTCCTAATGACCGATTGGGTTAAATGGTGGATTAAATAAAAGTAAAAAACTGCAGTCTGCAAGCTAAGAGCCGTTAATGCTTACAGAATGAGTGTTAAAAGAGAAGAAATAACACTGACAAAATGGCCGATTAACATTCTTTGCGCCTATATTTGCACCCCGAAAAGCAGCAATGGCTTGACGTCATGGCAGATGCCGACGAGAAACGGAAGCCGTGGGATGCAGCATAATATAGGAAATAAAACATAAAGATATTAGACATGAGAAATTTTTCTAATCGAATGGCAATGGCAGTAGCCGCAATGACACTGACCGTTGCGACACCAATGTTTACGGTGGAAAGTGTAGCCGCCGTGCCGGGTCAGCCGGTAGATCTTACCTATGCAGCAGAGAAGGCTCTGCCCTCTGTAGTGCATATCAAATTCCTGCAGAACAGCAAGGTGCAGACCGTTGACGTGCAGTCTGACCCGTTCGGTGATTTCTTCGACCCGTTCGGATTCTTCGGTAATCCTAACAGCGGCAATGGCGGCAGACAGAAGCGCAAGGTGCAGACTCCGAAGAGGGAAGGAGCCGGATCCGGTGTCATCATTTCGACAGACGGATATATCGTGACGAACAACCACGTGGTGGAAGGTGCAGACGAGCTCACCGTCACACTCAATGACAACAAGGAATATTCCGCACGTATTATAGGAACAGACAAGACCACCGACCTGGCTCTTATCAAAATCAGCGCAAGCAATCTGCCGGCTCTGCCTATCGGAGACAGCGACAAGCTGAAAGTGGGAGAGTGGGTGCTCGCAGTGGGCAATCCGTTCAACCTCAACTCCACGGTGACAGCCGGTATCGTAAGCGCAAAGGCACGTTCGCTCGGAGCAAACGGTATCGAGTCGTTCATCCAGACCGATGCGGCAATCAATTCGGGTAACTCGGGCGGTGCGTTGGTTAATACCCGCGGCGAGCTTGTTGGAATCAATGCAATGCTGTATTCACAGACAGGAAGCTACAGCGGCTACGGATTCGCAATCCCGACGACAATCATGAACAAAGTGGTGGCCGATTTGAAGAAATACGGAGTGGTGCAGCGTGGTCTGCTCGGAATCCAGGGCATCAATGTGAACAACTATTTCGACCAGCAGAAGGAGCAGGGCAAGGACGTAGACCTCGGCACGATGGAGGGAATCTACATCGCAAAGGTTGAAGACGGCGGTTCTGCCGCAGAGGCCGACCTGAAGGAAGGCGATGTGATTACAGCCGTAGACGGCAAGAAAGTGGTGAAGATGAGCGAGCTGCAGGAGTATCTCGTGAACAAGCGTCCTGGCGACAAGGTTACGGTAACCTATCTGCGCAAGAAGGCCAAGAAGACAGCAGTGCTGACGCTGAAGAACGAACAGGGCAATACGAACATCGTGAAGGATGCCGACCTTGATGTGCTCGGCGGAACATTCCGTCCGGTAAACGACCAGGAGAAGAAGGATATGAACATCTCTTACGGACTCATGGTGACGAAGATCGGCAATGGCGCAATGAAGGATGCTGCCGTATACAAAGGCTTCATCATCCTGCAGGCAAACGACACGCCGATGAAGACTATCAACGACTTGCAGAAGGTTGTAAAGGAGGCTTCAACAAGCAAGGATCCTGTGCTTTATCTGAAGGGAATTTCTCCTACGGGCAAGAAGGCTTACTTCGCCGTGACGCTCGAAAAATAATGTAAAAGATGTCCGGACAGCGACTCGAGGCTGCCGGCATGGCATAATGTAATTGAAGTTTATAGGGCTGAGGTCTCAAGTTGCAGCTCCGCATAATGCGGGGGCGGCTTGAGACCTCTTTTTGTCAAATATCCAGGCAATGAGGCCAGATTGTCTGTAAATTCTTACCATAAGTTTAAATTATGCACTTTTTTGTTGCAAGAAACAATTATTTTATGTAGATTTGCAATTGGTATAATATGCAGTTGCCGTTGCAATGGGAAAAATACCACGAAAACAGCAGTTGCTTTATGCCGGAAACATCGAGAAATCGCTTAAACTTTATATTCTATGAGACAACTGAAAATCACAAAATCGATAACTAACCGCGAAAGTCAGTCGCTGGATAAATACTTGCAGGAAATCGGTCACGAAGAACTTCTTAGCGTGGATGAGGAGGTGGAACTTGCTCAGCGCATACGAAAGGGAGACCGCAAGGCTTTGGAGCGTTTGACAAAGGCAAATTTGAGATTTGTTGTCTCTGTGGCAAAGCAATACCAGAACCAGGGATTGAGTTTGCCCGACCTTATCAACGAGGGTAACGTAGGACTGATTAAGGCTGCCGAGAAATTCGATGAGACGCGCGGGTTCAAGTTCATATCCTATGCTGTATGGTGGATTCGCCAGAGCATTCTGCAGGCCATCGCCGAGCAGAGCCGTATCGTCAGACTGCCGCTCAACCAGGTGGGGTCGATGAATAAGGTGAACAAGGCGCTCAACAAGTTTGAGCAGGAGAACGAGAGGCGTGCAAGCCTCGGGGAACTGGCCGAAAGGGTGGATTTGCCGGAGGATAAGATTGCTGAGGCTCTGAAAGCCAACGGCAGACATGTCTCCATGGACGCCCCGTTTACGGAGGGCGAAGACGGCAGTCTGATTGATGTTATGCCGAACGGGGATTCTCCGGACCCTGACGATTCGCTCGTGCTCGAGTCGCTGAGGGATGAGATAAAGCGTGCGCTGCTCACTCTGAACGATAGGGAGCGTAAGGTTATCGAAGCCTTCTTCGGTATTGACCAGCCGGAGAAGACCCTTGAGGAAATCGGTACGGAATACGGACTGACGCGCGAGAGGGTAAGGCAGATCAAGGAGAAGGCAATACGCAGATTGAGAAACAGCACACAGAACAAGATGCTGAAATCGTTTCTCGGTAGCTGACCATGGGCGATAGTATAATAATTATTTGAGAGATTAAATTTAAAAGAACAGAATATAGAATGAAGCTATACAAGTATTTTGCAGCTTTGCTGCTCGTCGTGGCAATGTGTTCGGTAGTGACGGCAACGGCAAAGGAGAAGAAGGTGAAAAGGATGTACATCTTTGGAGTTGCTACGTCCTTCAATGATTCCACTGCCTATTTCACGTCAATACAGGCCATTGACTCAGTTACGACTGTGGGCAAGACGAAGATTCTTTCTGACAAGCAGGAGTATTCCTTGCAGCTGAAAGGATATTTCCAGAATCAGGGGGATGCAAACCGTACGTGTGTCACGTTCAATTCGACGAACCGCAACAAGCTGGAGAAGACCCTGCAGCAGCTGAAGCTGAAGTATGTCAAGAAGAACAACCTCACGGTGAAGACGCTTGGCGACTCTGATTTCAGATATGAGCGCGTCGTTATGGCGCAGTAATATTCATATAAAAGGCAATACATGTTTTATCGCATTGCAGACTTTGTCATAGAAGTGAACTTCTATGATTCCTGCATTAATAATACAGAACTTATTCCATCGCTCGCTCCTTTCCTGATTGACGGAAAGGAGTGTTGCGATGATGTTTTTTTCAGACTTACCGTTGACGACAGTCTGAAGCCGAGGCGGGAAAACCGGGAACGTATAGGCAAATTTGATACGGGAAACGGGGACACCGTGGTTGACCGTTTCCCCGACGGCGAATATCAGTATATCATCAAGAATATCTTCGGTGGGGAGTGTTGCCTGTTGCAGGCGGACAAGAGCTTTTCCGACTGCCGTTGCGCTCTCAACGGAAGCTTCCAGATGCGGCAGTTCGGCTTGAACAATGCGTTGATGCTTGTCTTTGCCTTTGCCGGAAGCATGAAGCAATGCCTCTTGGTTCATGCCTCGCTTGTGAGGCAGAACGGCTATGGCTATGCCTTCATCGCCAAGAGCGGTACGGGCAAGAGTACGCAGGTGAGCAATTGGCTGAAATACATCCCGGGCTGTGACCTGATGAATGACGATAACCCTATTGTGAGAATCATTGACGGCGAAGCTTTCATCTACGGTTCGCCGTGGAGCGGCAAGACTCCGTGTTACCGCAATGTCAAGGCAAGGCTGGGAGCTGTGACGAGAATCTGCCGCAGCACTGCTAACAGCGTGGAACGACTTGGTCCGATAGAGGCTTTCGCCTCATTGCTGCCGTCGTGTTCTTCAATGAAATGGGACAAGGGAATCTACAATGCGGTGTGCGATACGGTGACGAAGATCATAGAGACGACGGGTGTCTACAACCTGCATTGTCTGCCCGACAGAGAGTCGGCGATAGTATGCCATGAGGCGATTGCCAGGAAATGATTGTGACTATATGGAGAATGGAAAGATAAATATCAAGGAGAAGCAGTTCTCCAACTCCGAGTTTATACCGGAGATAATTAAATTGCTCGACGAGGGACATACCGTGACATTGCTGTTGCGTGGTTACAGTATGCGGCCGTTTCTTGAGGACGGCAGGGATAAGGCTCTGATTGTGAAGGCCAAGAACCCGAAGGTTGGTGCCCCCGTGCTTGCGGAAATAGAAAAGGGGCATTTCGTGCTCCATCGCATCGTGAAGATAAACGGTGATGAAGTGGTGTTGCGCGGTGACGGCAATCTTAATGTGGAGCATTGCAGAATGTCTGACGTAAAGGGAGAGGCTATCGGCTTCTATCGTAAGGGTAGGGACAAAATGGACAAGACCAACGGACTGAAATGGATTGCATATTCTCTCGTGTGGTCATTGCTGCTCCCTGTTCGGCGTTATCTGCTCGCCATCTACCGCAGAATCATCTGATATTCAGCATGGGATCTCATGATGTTTCACTGTAGGATCATCTTGGTGTGTTAGATGCTTGACAATTTATTTTTGATAAATAATATATAAAGGATATGAAGGCTAAAAAAGGATTCAATCTCAGGGATGTCTGTGGCGAACAGATTATCATTGCTGAGGGGAAAGAGAATATTGATTTCAGTAATATCATCAGTATGAATGAGACTTCGGCTTATCTGTGGCAGGAGGTTTCTGACAAGGAGTTTACGGTTGAAGATATGGCGGAGCTTCTTGTTGGAGAATACGATGTGGATTATGACACGGCGTACAAGGACTGTACTGAACTCGCCTCTTTATGGAAAGAGGCAGGGATTATCGAGTAAGACTTGAATGGCTTTATATCGGATTTGCTGTAAGGCGACGCTGGCTGTATTCATATAGTTCAAGGCCATACAGTAAAAGCAAAAGGGTGGGGCAGAACTTAACGTTGCTGTCTCACCCTTTTGCTTTTACTGTATTTGCCTTGATAGGGCAAAATCCCGGCTTCGGCTTTTGTTTTATTTTACTGCTTTGCCTTTTGCCTTATTTTTTTTACTTTAGCTTTTCCAGTTCCTCAGCCATCTGCTTCTGCAGTTCCTGTGCCTTCTGTGCAGCAACGTCGGCAAAGTCCTTGCCGTTGCTTGCATAGATGATGCCGCGACTGCTGTTCACGAGCAGACCGCAATCCTTGGTCATGCCGTATTTGCAAACCTCCTGCAGGCTGCCGCCCTGTGCGCCAACACCCGGCACGAGGAGGAAGTGGTTTGGTGCAACGTTGCGGATATCCTCGAACATATTGCCCTGTGTGGCACCTACAACATACATCATGTTCTCTTCGTTGCCCCATTTCTGTGATGTGCGGATTACTTTCTCGAATAGTCTTTCGCCGTCCTTGTCCTCTGTGAGCTGGAAGTCATTGGAACCCTTGTTGCTTGTCAGTGCGAGCAGAATGACCCATTTGCCTTCATACTGCAGGAACGGGCTTACGCTGTCCTCTCCCATGTAGGGGGCAACCGTGAGGGAGTCGAGATTGTATTCCTCGAAGAATGTACGGGCATACATACACGATGTGTTTCCGATGTCGCCGCGCTTGGCGTCAGCTATGGTGAAATGGTTCGGACAAACGCCCTTGATATAGTTTATTGTCTTTTCGAAAGAGATGAGTCCCTTCACTCCCATGCTCTCGTAGAAGGCGAGGTTCGGCTTGTATGCCACGCAATACTTGGCTGTTGCATCGATAATGGCCTTGTTGAAACTGAAGATCGGGTCTTCCTCTTTTAGCAGATGCTTAGGAATCTTCTTGATGTCTGTATCAAGACCTACACAGAGGAAAGTCTTCTTGTCAAAAATCTGTTTTACGAGTTCTTGTCTGTTCATAATCTGTTATTGATCAAGGATTAAAGTTCGTTTTCTTTCATTCTCTCGGCATTCTCAGCCACGGTGAGTGCATCGATCATGTCCTGGATGTCTCCGCCGAGGAAGCCTGTAAGGTCGTGTGTGGTGTAGCCGATGCGGTGGTCGGTCACACGGCCCTGCGGGAAGTTGTACGTACGTATCTTTGCCGAACGGTCTCCGGTAGAAACGAGGGTCTTTCGGCGGTTGGCGATGTCGTCAATGTATTTCTGATGCTCGCGGTCGTAGATGAAGGTACGCAGCCTTGAGAGTGCGCGCTCCTTGTTCTTCGGCTGGTCTCGGGTTTCCGTACACTCTATGAGGATTTCCTCCACCTCTCCCGTGTTCGGGTTCTTCCACGGGTAGCGCAGACGCACTCCCGACTCCACCTTGTTCACATTCTGTCCGCCGGCGCCGCTGCTTCGGAAGGTGTCCCATTTGATGTCGCCTTCGTTGATGTTCACTTCGAATTTGTCAGCCTCAGGCAGAACGGCAACCGTAGCTGCCGAGGTGTGCATCCTGCCCTGTGTTTCGGTTGCAGGCACGCGCTGCACGCGGTGCACTCCCGATTCATATTTCAGAGTGCCGTATACGCTGTCGCCGCTTACGGCGAAGTCGATTTCCTTGTATCCGCCTACCGCTCCCTCGCTTACGCTTGTCACGGAGACGTTCCATCCCTTGGATTCGCAGAATCTCTTATACATGGCAAATAGGTCTCCGGCAAAGAGAGCCGCCTCGTCGCCGCCGGCACCGGCACGGATTTCCATCTGCACGTTCTTGGCGTCTTCCGGGTCTTTTGGCACGAGGGCCATCTTTATCTCCTCCTCAATCTTTGGCTGCATCTCCTCGTTGGTCTGTAGTTCCTCCCTTGCCATCTCCTTCAGGTCGGGGTCGCTCTCGTTTGCGAGGATGTCCTTTGCCTCCTTGATGGAGTTCAGGCAGTTGATGTATCTCTTGCGGGCGTCCATGATGTCGCCCAGGTCCTTGTATTCCTTTGTCAGTTTAACATATCGCTGCTGGTCGGCGATTACGTTAGGGTCGGTGATGAGTGTCGACACTTCTTCGTATCTGCTTTCAAGACCATTCAGCTTCTCTAATATACTGTTGTTATCTGGCATTTTGTTTATCGTGATTGATTGACAGTCAGGTTGGTGTGTCCCAACAGACTGCCGTGTTGATTAATCTTCCTTGTTCGTTAGTCTGCTTGTTTGCCGACAGCATGACTGAGACAAACATGACAATGAATTAATATTCAAATGTTCCGAACTCCGACTTGATTGTCAGGCTGCGTTCTCCTTCCTCGATGTGGCCCACAATCTGTGCGTCGATATTGAAGCTCTTGCTTATCTCCATTACCTTTTCGGCAACCTCAGGACGCACGTAGATTTCCATTCTGTGGCCCATGTTGAACACCTTGTACATCTCCTTCCAGTCAGTTCCGCTCTGCTCCTGGATTGTCTTGAACAATGGCGGCACAGGGAACATGTTGTCTTTTATCACGCGGCAGTTCTCGTTTACGAAGTGCAAAACCTTTGTCTGTGCTCCGCCCGTGCAGTGCACCATTCCGTGAATCTCCGGGCGCAGTTCGTCAAGCAGCTTCTTTATTACCGGAGCGTATGTGCGGGTAGGCGAGAGGACCAGCTTGCCTGCATTTACCGGACTGCCCTCCACTTCGTCGTCTAATCTCTTGGCACCGCTGTAAACCAGTTCCTCCGGCACGGCGTGGTCGTAGCTCTCCGGGTATTTCTCTGCGAGATATTTCGAGAACACGTCGTGGCGCGCGCTTGTCAGTCCGTTGCTTCCCATTCCTCCGTTGTATTCAGTCTCGTATGTTGCCTTGCCGAATGATGCCAGACCTACGATAACGTCGCCCGGGCGGATGTTGGCATTGTTGATTACGTCGCTGCGCTTCATGCGGCAGGTCACTGTGGAATCAACGATGATTGTGCGCACCAGGTCGCCCACGTCGGCAGTCTCTCCGCCAGTAGGCCATATGCCGATACCCATCTCGCGCATCTGTGCCAACAGGTCGTCGGTGCCGTTGATGATGGCCGAAATCACTTCTCCCGGCACGAGCATCTTGTTCCTGCCGATCGTGCTCGACACGAGGATGTTGTCCACGGCGCCCACGCAGAGCAGGTCGTCGGTGTTCATCACGATGGCGTCCTGTGCGATACCTTTCCATACGGAGAGGTCGCCTGTCTCCTTCCAGTACATGTAGGCGAGGGATGATTTCGTTCCGGCTCCGTCGGCGTGCATGATATTGCAGTATTCAGGGTCTCCTCCAAGCACGTCTGGTATTATCTTGCAGAATGCCTGTGGGAAAATACCCTTGTCGATGTTCTTTATGGCGTTGTGAACGTCTTCCTTTGCAGCGCTCACACCGCGCATCATATATCTGTTAGACTTGTCCATTTTATATTATGATATTATTTTGTTTCTATATATTATATATGTTCTTTCCCGTTCCAGAAGTCCCAGCTTGCGAAAGCCTGTAGCAGCAGCATATCGATGCCGTTCTTTGTCAGTGCCCCCTGCTCCCTGCCTTTCTTCATGAAGAGGGTTTCGTCGGGATTGTATATCAGGTCGTAAAGTAGGTTGTGGCTGTCGAGCGCCTCGTATGGAAGTTCCGGACATTCTTCATAGTTGGGGTACATGCCGCATGGCGTGCAGTTCACTATCACTTTGTATTCCCTTACCACATCGGGAGTGATGTCCTTGTATTGTATTGTCCCGGGGCGTTCGAACCTGCTCACGAGCACCGTCTCCAGTCCGAGCGACCTGAGTCCGTAGCTTACTGCCTTTGATGCTCCTCCCGTTCCCAGTACAAGTGCCTTCCGGTGGAATTTCTCCAGTATCGGTTCGATGCTCCTCGTGAATCCTATCACGTCGCTGTTGTATCCCTTCAGCAATACATTGTTGCCTTTGTGCTCCACTCTTATCACGTTCACTGCTCCTATCGCCCTGGCCTCCACGCTGATGTAGTCGAGATAGCTTAATACCTTCTCCTTGTAAGGTATCGTGACATTCAGTCCCTTGAGTTCGGGATTGGTGGCGAGCACTTCCGGCAGGTTGCCGATGTTCTGTATGTCGAAGTTGATGTACTCGGCATCAATGCCTTCGTCGTGGAATTTCTCGTTGAAATAGTTCTTTGAGAAAGAGTGTCCTAAGGGGTGGCCGATAATTCCGTACTTATCCATGGTATGAAAACTTTTATTTGGTTGCTGTATAACAAGTGCAGATCCCGAACGTGAGCCGTTTGAAGGAGGCCTTTGCGAAGCCTGTTCTCTTTAGAATTTCCACCATCGTCTCGCCTTGTGGAAAGGCTTCGATTGTGGCGATGAGATATCTGTATGCGCTCTTGTCCTTTGATATCAGTCTGCCGTAGACGGGCAGTATGGTATGGGTGTATATGGTGAAGAGCTGCTTTATGGGGAAATGTACCGGGCGTGTCAGCTCTATCACGCACAGCATGCCGTCTTTCTTCAGCACCCTGTGCATCTCGCGCAGTCCTGCCTCCAGATCCTGGAAATTGCGTATTCCGAAGGCAGCCGTCACGGCGTCGAAGCTGTTGTCGGCGAACGAAAGGTTCATGCAGTCTTCCTTTCTGAAGCTTATCGTCTGCTGCAGTCCTCTTGCCTTCACCTTCTCCCTGCCTATCTGCATCATCCCCTCGGAGATGTCGGCGCCCACCACGCTCCTTGCACCCGTTTTCTGTGCCTCCAGTATGGCCAGGTCGCCGGTTCCCGTAGCAATGTCGAGTATGCTTCCGGGTTTCTTCCGGGCCAGTTTCTTTATGGCGTAATTGCGCCAGTATTTGTCTATCCAGAATGAGAGGCGGTGGTTGAGCAAGTCGTATGAATGTGCCACAGCATCGAACATCTGTTCCACCTGTGTCCCCTTAGCTTCCTCCTTGTTGTAGGGAGTGATTTTCTCTTGCCCGTACATCGTTTGTATGTATTATAATATGGTAAAACGAAAATCAAGACAGACGTCGGTATGGGGCTTTCCCATGCGTCCGTCCGTCTTGAATCCTTTTCTTGCTATTTCTTGTAGGCTGCGAGCCAGTCTGCCACGTTCTTCTCGATGCGTGCAGCGATGTCGCCGCTGTCGGCAGCCTTGTCGAACTTCTCGCCCGTGATATGCTCATACAGTTCGATGTAGCGGTCGCTCACGCTTTCGGCGTATTCGTCGGTAATCTCCGGCATCACCTGTCCTGGCTCGTTCATGAAGTTGTGCTCGATGAGCCACTGGCGCACGAACTCCTTTGAAAGCTGCTTCTGCGGTTCGCCCTTCTCGAATTTCTCCTCGTATCCGTCGGCATAGAAGTAGCGGCTTGAGTCCGGTGTATGGATCTCGTCAATGAGGTATACTTTGCCGTCACGCTTGCCGAATTCATACTTCGTGTCCACGAGTATGAGTCCCTGCTTGGCTGCGATCTCCTGTCCGCGTGCGAATATCCTGCGTGTATAGTCCTCCATTATTTCGTAGTCCTCCTTGCTCACGATACCCTGGGCGATGATTTCCTCCTTGGAGATGTTCATGTCGTGTCCCTCGTCGGCCTTTGTCGTCGGTGTGATGATAGGCTCCGGGAAGCGCTCGTTCTCCCTCATACCGTCGGGCAGCTTCACTCCGCATAGCTCGCGGCATCCCTTCTGGTATTCGCGCCATGCCGATCCTGTGAGGATTGAGCGGATGATCATCTCTACGCGGAATCCCTCGCATTTCAGTCCCACTGTCACCATAGGGTCCGGAGTGGCCAGTTTCCAGTTGGGGCAGATGTCTGTGGTGTGGTCAAGGAATGTGGCTGCAATCTGGTTGAGAACCTGTCCCTTGAACGGTATTCCCTTAGGCAGGACCACGTCGAATGCCGAGATTCTGTCTGTTGCTACCATTACAATGATGTCATCGTTGATGTTGTAGACGTCGCGTACCTTTCCGTGATACACGTTCTTCTGTCCCTCAAAGTGGAAATCAGTACTTGTTAATGCTTTCATTACTTTAATCTAATATTAAAAAGTCGGATAATTCTCTCTTCTTATAACTTTGTCATATTCCGTATTGCCGTGTGATTAGGCCGCGGCTATACAGGCGTAGTAATAATTGCTTGCAAATGTACTTATTTTATGTTGAATAGCCAACAAAGCGAGGTAAAAAACCGCTTATTTTTTATCTTCGTATTCATTTTTGCGCTCTTTGTCAGACGTCTCGTATGCCTTCACTATTTTCGTCACGAGCTTGTGCCTTACGATGTCCGTCTGCGTGAGGTTCACCACGGAGATGCCCTCGATGCCGCCCAGAATCCTCAGCGCCTCGCGCAGTCCGCTCTGTGTGCCCCGCGGCAGGTCCACCTGTGTCATGTCGCCCGTGATGATCATCTTGGTGTTCCATCCCATGCGGGTGAGAAACATCCTGAGCTGTGCTGACGTGGTGTTCTGCGCCTCGTCGAGAATCACCACGGCGTCGCTCAGCGTGCGTCCCCTCATGAATGCGAGCGGTGCAATCTGTATCACGTGCTTTTCCATCAGCTCCTGCAGCTTCACTGCCGGAATCATGTCCTCCAGCGCATCGTAGAGCGGCTGCAGATAGGGGTCGATCTTATCCTTCATGTCGCCGGGCAGGAATCCAAGCTTTTCGCCTGCCTCCACGGCCGGACGACTGAGTATTATCTTCTTTATCTCCTTGTCTTTCAAGGCTTTTACGGCGAGCGCGATGCTCAGATATGTCTTTCCCGTTCCTGCCGGCCCCACAGCGAACACCATGTCGTCCTTGGAATATGCGTCAACGAGCCGCTGCTGGTTCTCGCTGCGGCTTTTAATCGGCTTTCCGGATATGTTGTAGACTATCACGTCCTTTGCGCTCTCTTCGCTTGTAGCTTTGCCCTTCACGATGTTCAGGATGTCCTTTTCGGCAATTGCGTTGAACTTCAGTATATGCTTCCTCAGTTTCTCCGCCACTTCCTCGAAGGCGCACATCTGCTCCTCGTCGCCGAGCACTCTTATCACGTTGTCGCGTGCCAGTATCCTGAGTTTCGGGAACAGCGAGCGCACCATCTGCAGGTTTGAGTTGTTCGCTCCGTAGAACACCACCGGGTCGATGTCTTCCAAGACAATATGCTTTTCTATCAAAATCTTTCTTTATTATATTCTTGTTATGCGTGCAAAGGTATGAAAAAGTATTGTGGCAGACAAGACAATTTATGGGAAATATCAAGACGCATCCGTTTTCGATGCCCACGGTGTGATCCCTCCAACCCGCCGGGCTGTGTTTCTCCGATTTACGTTTACAGCTCTTACAGACAGCGGTTGTCAAGGGAAAACAAATCTTATTGTCTACTCGTCTGCTTATTGTTATATATATAATATGTATTAACTGCTCTATATCCGGAATGGCAAAATATAAGAAAAAAGAGGGCGGCAGAAGAAATTTTTCTGCAAAAGTTTTGGCAGTTAAAAATAAAACACTACCTTTGCACCGCATTAAACGAAATGCCTGTGGTAACAGAACAAACCGGAAGGAAGTTTGGGTGAGTGGCTGAAACCAGCAGTTTGCTAAACTGCCGTACGAGTTTATCGTACCGGGGGTTCGAATCCCCCAGCTTCCGCAGGTGGTTTCGGGATGCTAAAATCAATGGATGGTGGATTCATCTAATGGTTAGGATACAAGATTCTCAATCTTGGCATAGGGGTTCGATTCCCCTATCCACTACCAATCCAAAGAAGGGGGCTGCAACAAGAATACAGCTCTTTTTTATTTAAAAGAACATCAGTTCGATTTTTTACAGACTAACAAGCGGTGGATTCATCTAATGGTTAGGATACAAGATTCTCAATCTTGGCATAGGGGTTCGATTCCCCTATCCACTACGCAAAAAACTAAAGAGTCATCCATAACGGGTGACTCTTTTTCTGTATTCCTCCCAAACAGCCTCAGTTGATTTATATTATCCTTTCGACAGCCTTGTCAAAAAAAGCGCGTGAATACTTTGGAGAGTATTCCATTTGCCCTAACTTTGCATACAGAATTTATTATTTCTATAACATAATCAAAAGGTTGATATGGAATCACAATTGACAGGAAGACCATATACGATAGGTCTTGATTTAGGTGGAACAAATGCTGTATTCGGCATTGTTGACGGACTGGGTAACATCGTGGAGCATACTTCAATAAAGACACAGGAGTATGACACGGCTGAGGCTTTTGTTGATGCAGGAGTTGAAGCATTGAAGGTTATAATAGATAAGGTGGGCGGCATCAATGCCATCGAAGGCATGGGTATCGGAGCGCCGAACTCAAACTATTATGACGGAACGATAGCATATGCACCGAATCTCGTATGGGCCCACGACTGCGTAGTGCCTTTCGCAAAGTTGTTCAGCGACAGACTTTCCATCCCCGTATCCATCACCAACGATGCCAATGCTGCGGCGCTCGGAGAGATGGTATATGGAGTGGCAAAGGGAATGAAGAATTTCATCATGATAACGCTCGGCACGGGAGTGGGTTCTGGAATCGTGATAAACGGACAGATGGTGTATGGTTCCGACGGACTTGCCGGTGAACTGGGACACGTGACGATGGTTCGCGAGAACGGCAGACTCTGCGGATGCGGCAGAAAGGGGTGTCTTGAAGCATACTGCTCTGCCACAGGAGTGGCGCGCACGGCAAGGGAATTCCTCGAGAATTCAGACGAGGCATCACTGCTGCGCGAGATGAACCCCGAGGACATCACCTCATTCGAGGTTTCAAAGGCTGCTGCACAGGGCGACGCACTGGCTTTGAGGGTGTATGAGTTTACGGGCAAGATGCTGGGCGAGGCGTGTGCTGATTTCGCTACGTTCTGCTCACCGGAGGCTTTCGTTTTCTTCGGCGGACTGACCAAGGCGGGCGACCTGCTTATGAAGCCTCTGCTGAAGAGCTACACGGAGAGTGTGATGGGAATATTCCGCGGTAAGGCGAAGTTCCTCATCAGCAGTCTCGACGGAGCCGGAGCGGCTGTGCTCGGAGCGAGCGCCATAGTGAAGAACAAGAATAAAGAGTAGTTTTTTACGGTCTATAGTTCCGCAAGTCTTATGGTGACGGACGGAACTTTTTCATTAATAATCACTCAATTATATATATAAGGTGAAGACAAGCGCATTGTTTTTTGATATCGACGGTACGCTGGTGAGCTTCAATACTCACGAGATTCCGCAGTCCACGGTCCGTGCCATCGCCCTTGCAAAGGAGCATGGGGTGGGGGTGTACATTTCCACGGGACGTCCGTTGCAGATTATCACGAATCTGAAGCAGATAGAAAAATACATCGACGGATACATCACCACCAATGGCGCCCTCTGCATCGTGGAGGGCAAGACGGTATGCTGCAATCCGATACCCAAGGAGGATATGGACGCACTCATCGCCGATGCCGACAGATGCGACTATGCTGTGCTTGTGGTGGGCGAGAGCGGAGTGAGGCTGTATAATCCGAAGCCCGTGTTCGACGAGATTTTCGTGAGAGACCTCAACGTGACGAACATCGACAAGAGTCTGGATGCGCGCGAACTCATGCGCCGGGAGAAGATCCTTCAGCTCACGCCGTTCTTCTCCCAGGACCACGAGCGCAAGTTGATGCCGCAGTTGCCAGACTGCGTGTCGGGCAGATGGCATCCCGCTTTCACCGACATCACGGCGCGTGAAGCCGACAAGGGCAAGGGACTTGAGGCTATGGCGGAGTATCTGGGGCTTGACGTCTCGGAGACTATGGCGTTCGGCGACGGCGGCAACGACGTGGCTATCCTCCGTCGCGCCGGAATAGGCATCGCCATGGGCAATGCCGGCAACGAAGCACGGTCGGCAGCCGACTACATCACGTCTTCCGTGGATGACGACGGTGTGTGGAATGCGCTGAAGCACTTCGGTGTGATATGACGATATGGGGCCGATTATGTATATAGACAGATAAAGACTGGTAAAGGCAAGTATATAATTAAAGGTGTCTCTGCGGATTGGCAGGGACACCTTTAATTATAGAATCAGATGTGGGGAAAGGAACAACTATCCTTCCTTGTTGAATTCCTTTATATACACATCCCTCTTCGGGAACGGCATTTCGATGTTGTTGGCGTTGAGCGTGTTGTAGATGCATTCCATTATCTGGCTCTCGGTGGCGGCCTGTTTCGTCACGTCAACCCAGCAGACGAACTTGAAGTTGATGCTGTTGTCGCCGAACTCCTTGAAGAGTATGCTCGGCGACTTCTCCTTGTCGAGATAAGGGATGTTGAGCTTCTCCACGGCGGCAAGCAGCACGTTGCGCATCTGGTCAACGTTCGTGCCGTAGCCCACTCCGAAGTTGACCACCGACAGCTCAAAGCCGTGGTTGCGCGTCAGGTTTTTGTAGTTCTTCGTGAATAGCTGCGAGTTCTGGAAGGCGATGATTGATCCGTCGGTGGCTTCAATCATCGTGCTGGTGTAGCTGATGCTGCTCACCTTGCCGCGCGTTCCGTCGCATTCAATCCAGTCGCCGATGTTGATGCGTCCTGCCATCAGGGATATGCCGTAGTAGATGTTCTCCAGGATGTCCTTGGATGCGAAGCCGACGCCGGTGGACAGACCGCCAGATACGACCACGAGCCATGTGTTGCTCACGTGGAGGATGGCAAGGCTTATGAGCAGCCAGATGCCCCAAACGAGAACCTGTATCACGTTGCGGCCCATCACGTTGCGGCTTGCCGCCGTGCGCGAATCCTTAGTGTTGAAGTGGAGCTGCATGAAGGCGATGCTGGTCTTGCAGATATAGTTGAAGATGAACCACAGGGCGATGACGGTGATTATGGAGGAGAGGTTCACGCTGAAGTTGTTCACGTCGATGAACTTCTTTGACAGCAGCCTGTCCATCATCTCGCTCAGATTGAACACGTCGGCTGCCCAATACAATGAAATCAGTATTGAGGCGATAGCCATGAGCGGCAGTCCCGTCTTGAGCAGGAAGTGGTATATCCATGTCTTGTTTATCGGCTTTTCTTCGAGATGGTGCTTGGCGGCGTATTTGCCCATCCATTCTGCCAGACAGTTGATGGTGAGGATGCATGTGAGCTGCATTATCCACCATATCAGGAGCTGCACGCTGAACAGCGTATAGCCTGTCCATGAGCATACGAGGCTTGTGGCGAATACGGCGAGGGAGATGTATGTGAAGAACATGTCGGACCGCGGAATCTTCTCGTTGTGGCGTGATATCACGCTCCATTGCCACAGCGTGGCAAGCAGCAGGATGGGCGGGAAGACGAGGTTCACCAGGTCGTTAGGCACGAGCGTGATGCGGAATGTTATCACGATGAAGCCCACTGTGATGAGGGGCGAATAGATGCGGAAGGCGCTCTTGATCTGCTTGCCGTTGACGCGCAGTAGCAGGGATATGAGGATTACGCCGAGCAACCATGCGTATTCCACGAGCAGATTGCTCGCCATGGTGATGAAGTTCTGGTTCACCGTGCCTCTGATTATGCCGATGATGATGGCGAAGGTGATGGTGGTTGATGCCATTATGATGCAGGGCCGCTTGAGCATGAACTGCTCGGTGCGGAACTTACGCGGCATGAGGTAGTGTATGGCAAGGAGGTTGAGGATTATGGCCACGATGCCGTAGAAGAGGATGGTGATGAAGAGACCGACAATCATCCTTGCGTCCCACTGCGAATGGAGTTTCTTTGACTTGTGGTATTTGCCGTTCATCGTCTCGGCGGTCTTGGTCACCTGGCTGCCCAGGTTGGAGAGGATGCTGAAATAGCTGTCGCCGCCATTGCTGAAGATGCTGTTCTGTATCTCGCTGTAGCGGTTGTTGGCGTAATCGTTCAGTCCTTTGAGGTGATGCTCCGTCATGTCGTAATACTTGATGTAGTCCTGGAGCATCTGCTTGTTCTCCTCCATGTTGTTGCGTATGTTCACGGCGAGTGTAAGACACACGTTGCGGTCTGTCTTCGCCTTGGGGCTTAGCGTTATCGCAGGCATGCGCTGCAGGGAGTTCACCAGACTGTCGTAGCGCGCTATCTCTCCGTCAATCTCCGTGATGTAGGTGCGGAAGGGCAGGGTGCTCTGGCGGAAGTTCTGGAACTGGTCGGTGGCTTCGTGGCATGCATAGGCGAGGTCGAACACGTAGTCCGGCTTCTGCGAATACAGCATGAGCGCATTCTGGTTACTCTTGGAGAGGATGGTGAAGAGGTTCTTCTTTACCCTGTCGCTGCTGTTCTTGAAGAGCAGTTGGCGGCGCTTCTGTTCCTGATGGAATGTGGTCAATTCGTTGCGGAGCACGGACAGCGTGTTGTTGAGGTCTTTCTCCTTCAGCACGGCGCATGCCGGAATTGTCATCAGTAGCGTTAGTAGGTAGAGTATAAATAGTCTTTTTTTCATAACGATTTTTATTTTAACTGCAAATTTACGATTTTATCATTTATTATCCTTACTTTTGTCACAAAATTTAAAGATAATAATGTAATGGAAAATATGGAGTTGCGCTTGCGCATGATAGTGGACAGTGGCAGTACGAAGACCGATTGGCTTGTGGGCTGTGAAGACGGGCAGTTCGTTTGCCGGTGTTCCACGCAGGGGATAAACCCGTTCCACCAGTCGGAAAGCGATATCGCCGGTATCGTGGAATGGGAATTGATGCCGCAACTGTCGGCGGAATTGGCCAAGGCCGGTCTGGATCAGCATCAGATAGGCTCCATACGCTTCTATGGCGCAGGCTGCAGAGGCGAGGCCATAGGGCAATTGCGCAATGTACTGACCCTCCGCTTCCCGTCGGCATCCGAGATTCTTGTGGGGAGCGACTTGCTTGCTGCTGCCCATGCTGTTTGTGGCGACAGCGAGGGCATAGCCTGCATTCTCGGCACGGGGGCAAACTCCGGATTGTATGACGGTAGGGAGATTGTATCTAACGTGTCGCCCTTGGGCTATATCCTCGGTGATGAGGGCAGCGGTGCAGTGCTCGGCAAACTGTTTGTAAACGGGATGTTCAAGGGGAATATACCGGCGGAGGTGAGGGAAGAGTTCCTTGCGACAACAGGACAGAGCCTTGATGATATCATCCGTCGTGTGTATCGGGAACCGATGGCAAACCGCTATCTTGCTTCCTTGTCGCCCTTTATTCATGCCCATCTTGAATGCAAGGAGGTTTCGGAACTTGTAGTGCGCAACTTCATGGATTTCTTCCGTCTTAATGTGGACCATTACGGACGCAATGATCTGCCGGTAGGTGCCGTGGGCAGTGTGGCGTTTTATTATAAGGACCAGTTGGCAGAGGCAGCACACCGTTGCGGCTATACTTTAGGAAAGATTATGGCGAAGCCCTTCGAAAGCGTGTTCCGCTTCTAAAGGCTTCGCCATATTCCTTTTGTTATTCGTAAGTTGATATTCAGGAATCTCGCATATTGATTTATGAATTCATAAGTTATAATTTATAAATCCTAATTCCTAATCGGCTTCTGCCGACAACTCTTAATTCCAAACTCGGGTTATTCTTTTCTTTTCCAGATGCTCATCACCTTGCGGCGGATGGCTATCTGGTTAATAGCCGTGACGATGAGGAACAGCAGGATGCCGAGTCCTATCGACATAATCATCGAGCCGGATTCAATCTGCGGGAAGAGGGTCTCGATGACATCCATATAGTAGTCCCTTACGAAGAAGAGGATTATCCATGTAATCAGCAGTACGGCGATGTTCAGAGCTATAGTCAGTGTTTGGTAAGGCAGCGCTACCTTGGCCGGACTGTAGCCGATGAACAGCAGGTTCTCGAGCTTCGATGAGTTCTTCTGTACGAGCAGATATATGCTCAGCATGAGGATGTAGAAGCTGAGCAGACTGATGACAAGGCCGATGACCATTACCAGCGATACTATCATCTTCAGGAAATAGGTTGTCTTTTCGGCCTGCAGCTTGTCGCTTTCCACCTCAAAGCCCTTCTTGTCGAGGTATTTCGTTATGTTGTCGTCGGCAGGATTGCCCACCTCGACGATGAGGCGCGTGGGGTCAGACTTCTGGCCGGGGGCGTAATAGCCGTTGCTCCAGTCCATGAACTTCTGTGGCACGAGGATGGTGTTGAGCCTGTTTGAGAATCCTATCACCTTGCCTTTGAATTCATCTCTGTGGCCGTTGCCGTGGATGAATATCTTGAAATCTATCATGCCCACAAGTCCGTCGCTGATTTTAGGCAGGGAATGGGTCTGTGCAAATCCGAAGTTATACATGTTGATGTAGGTGCGCGGCAGGATAATCGGCACCTCGCGGCTGCCCTCCTGATAGGTCCAGTCTTGTAGCGGGACGTCCACGAATTTGTCTGGCACGCTCTCGAAGAACATCTCCGAATTGAGTATTGACTGTCCGTTCACGCCCATATTGGCATCAACCTTGTATTCCGTAGAAGTGAATTTGCCGACGTTCTTCGTGAATCTCTGACCGGCAAGGTCGTCGGCCTCAGCTATGCTGAAGGTGTTTGTCCTGCCCGAAATGGCACTTGCCGCACCGATTTTCTTGCTTACTATCAGATAGTCGGCTTTCATAAAGCTGTCTTGCGAGGTGAAGACCGGCAGCACGTCGTTGTAGAACTGGAATCCGAGTAGGACGATGAACATTCCGAAGAGGTTGGCAAAGAAGAAGCCGATGAACTGCGGAATGCTGATATGCTGACGTAGAAGTTTCCAAACTAAATTCATAATCTGTATGTCTTATCGTAGTTTAAAACCATGTGTTTGCCGATGCTCGTCACGATGACACCGGCTCCCTGTCTCTTTGCTTCAGCCATCATGATGTCTGCCATTATCGCTGAGTTGCGGTCGTCGAGATGACTTATCGGTTCGTCGGCGAGGATGAAGTCAAACGGCTGCACCAATGCCCTGACCATAGCCACGCGCTGCTGCTGTCCGAACGACATGTGGCCCACTTTGCTGTTGAGCTTGTCGGCGATGCCGAGGCGGTCGAACCATTGTCCTATCTCCTTTTTCTGCTTGAAGCCGGTCAGCTTGTTCTTTATCTCCACGTTCTCCCATGCCGTAAGTTCGGGGAAGAGGCGCAGTTCCTGGAACAAACAGGCTATGTGACTCTTGCGCATTTCCACCCAGTCCTTCACCTTTAACTGTGGGATTGGAGTTTCATCAAATCTTACGTGTCCCTCGTAATCGTGTCTGTAGCCGAGGATATAGCTGCAGAAGGTGCTCTTGCCCTTTCCGCTTTCCGCTTCAACGAGATAGAGCTTGTCTTTCTCGAATAGGGCGTGGTTGTTCCATATGTCCGACTTCAGGTCTTCCTGATGGGCGAATACATGGGGTATCACGTTGTCGAAAACAATCTTTTCCATATCTGTATCTGGTATTCTAAAAACTTCTGTAAATGTTTGTGTCTATTTTATGTTATAAACGATGTAGTCCACTTTGCCGAACAACGGGGCAATCAGGTCGCTGATTGTTGCCATTTCCTTGTTTCCGCCAAGAATCTCCTTCACGTTGATTACCATGCAGAAGCGTTGACCCGTGATAAGCGCCTTTACTTCGGCTGGAAACTGCTCCTTTGCCGGATTCAGGATGGCGGTTGCAGTCTCAACGTCGGTGCTGCCATAGAATTCCTTGCCGTTTGATACACCGAAGCAGAACTGCGTGTCGCTGCTCTTGTATGTGTAGCAGTCGCTTCCGCAATTCGTTATGCTGCAGCCGGGTTGGCATGACTTCTTCCAGTAGTCCACGTCCTTGAGGAAAGTGGTGTTTGCAAGCTGCGCCGCCATACACATCTTGATGTCCTTGTCGGAGAACGCCTTCACGCTGAATGCCATTTCGCCGTCAACGCTTCTAAGTATGTTGTCCATGTCGATGGCTGTGTTCATTCCTGCAAGGAGAACGCCCAGACTAGGACTGTTGTGCATCATTTCCACGAAGTCGCTGCCTTTCATGTTTAGGAATATGGAACAGAGTGTGGAACCAGGTATGTTGGCTGCATACCTTCCGCCAATCTTCCTGAACTTGGCGTCGGCCTGTTTCAGACTCTTGTCGATGTCGCTGTTGAATGAGAATGGTTCGCCGCTGATGTTGAGGCATCCGTTGCCGTTTGTCGTCACGGATGCGGCGATGCATATCTGTGATGCGTCGGCACCTTTAGGCGCACCGATGGTGAAAGGAGCCGAGAGCTTCTCCGGCAGTGCGTCTACTTGTGCCGCTATAGCTATGGGCGAATTGATTTCCTCCACTTTGTTGAAGAGAGGGGAGGACTTTATGCCGTCATCCTCGTCCTGCTTCAGATACCTGTCGAGAGTGCGAATGGCTTCGGCTTGTCCTGACGGCAATACCGGCCCGATGATTACGATGCTCTTGCCGGAGTAGCCTACAGCCCACGAACCATGCAGAAGGGCGAATGTATTGTCGCGCCTCTCGGTTGTCTTGCTGCATTCGCCTTTTTTTGCCAAATCCCCAAGCCAATCGGTAATCCTGGATTCGCTGTTTACCTTGGCACACATGCCGAGGTTTCCGTCCACAGTCTCAAAGAGATATATCTTTTGGGAGAAATCAATGCCGCAGTCGTCGATGTCGTCCACCTTCAGCAGCGAAGCGGCGATATTGTTGTCCTTCACTCCAGCCTGTTCCTGCATGGCCTTGGCGTTGATGGCTATAAGAGCGTTGCTGTTGGCGGGTATGGCGTCCATGTAGTCATCGCCCGAGCATGAAGAATAAATGCAAACACTGGCAATTACAGCCAGTATTTGCAGTGTCAAGTATTTTAATCTTTTCATTTTAAAGTTGATAATTATCTGTCCGAATTATTCCTTCCGGCATACAAGCTGTGCCGTCATTGTCGCGTAGAGGGCGGCAGTTTCCGTGCGGAGTCTGCTTTCGCCGAGCGATACCGGCGTGTATCCGTTCTTTATTGCGAGCTTCACTTCGTCAATGGAGAAATCGCCTTCCGGTCCGATCAGCACCGTCACGTCGTCCACATTGCCTTTGCTTTTCATCAGCGTATCAAAGAGGTCCACGCTTTCAATCTCGTTGTAGCAGTGGGCTATGAACTTCAGTCCGCTTCTTTCCTTATGTATGAAGTCCTTGAAAGGGATAAGCGGAGACAGCTGTGGCTTCCATGGCTTGCGGCTCTGCTTCATTGCCGACACGATGATTTTGTCGAGTCTTACGGTGCGCATCACTTTCCTTTCGGAGAATTTGCAGTTGACGAAGGCCAGTTCGTCAACGCCAATCTCTGTGGCTTTCTCGGCGAACCATTCAGTGCGGTCCATCATTTTTGTTGGGGCCATGGCAATATGGATATTTCCGTTCCATGTCTTTTCCTGCGGCATCTTTTCCTTGATTTCATACATGCAGTGCTTCGTGGCCGCTAGGGTCACTTCTGCCTTGTAGAAGAATCCGTTGCCGTCCATGAGAAACATCTCGTCACCGCTTTTCAGTCGCAACACTCTCAGTGCGTGCATAGCCTCTTCGGTGGGAAGCTCATTGGCGTTAGCCGCATCGGGCACGTAAAAATATCTTGCCTCTTTCATAGTTCTTCGTTTTTATTGTCATTTTTCCTGCGTTCCAGTTCGTGGTGAAGCTTGGCCGCCATTTCGTAATTTTCCGTCTCGATGGCTTTCTTGAGTGATTCCTCCAGCATCGGCACGGTTATGATATTTACCGGCACCGACACTCCCTTATCGAGTGTCCGGTACGGCACAGCCTGCTTGTCCATCAATCTCTCGTCCATGTATATGGGCATGTCCATCGCTGTGGCGAGCATCAGTCCGTCGCTGATGCGGATTCTGAACATATCCTCCGTATCCACGTTGTGGACGTAAGCCTTGTACTGTCCTTCGTTGATGCCGTTTATCAGCAGTTCGTAGTTCGCATTGCCACTGGCGCGAAGCATCTGTGCAGCCACTTCGGGTAACAGAATCTTCATTATAGGCTCGTTCTGCATCCTCATCTTGAGTGCTGTCCCCAGGCTTCTTTCGCATACTATCGAAACCATCAGCATCTTGATTTCATCGGCGAGGGCGACAAGGGCGATGTCGCTGTTGCCGGCAAGCTCGGCGACATTATCCAGATATAACCTTACCTTACCCATTTCTGCCAGTCTCCTTCCTTTGTCTTTCTTATATGTTTGAATTTATTTCTCCTCGTGTTTGAACAATAATGCGAAGCTTACTCCCACAGCGAGGGCGAAGCCTGCGAAAATGAACCAGCACGTCTGCCAGTCGCCCACGAGGAATCCGTTTTCCCATGTGCAGTAGTGGTTCACTATCTCTCCGGCGAGCAGCGTACCGATGGTGGCTCCCAGTCCGTTTGTCATGAGCATGAAGAGTCCCTGTGCCGACGCCTTGACATCCTCGCTGCATGCTGCGTCGACGAAGAGTCCGCCAGACACGTTGAAGAAGTCGAACGCCACTCCGTATACTAGGCATGAGAGGATGAACAGCGTCACTCCTGGGAATGCCGGACCGCCGAGTCCGAAGAATCCGAATCTCAATACCCATGCGAACATGGCAATCATCATCACGTTCTTTATGCCGTATCTCTTGAGGAAGAACGGTATGAGCAGGATGCAGAATGCTTCGGCTATCTGCGAGATTGACACGAGCAGCGTGGCGTTGTTGGCGGCAAACGTATCGGCGAGTGCCGGGTCAGCCTTGAAGTGAGTGATGAACGGCGTGGCGTATCCGTTGGTCACCTGCAGAGACATGCCGAGCAGTCCGGAGAAGATGAAGAAGAGCGCCATCTTCTTGCTCTTGAAGAGCTTGAAGGCGTTGAGGCCGAACACTTCCATGAGTGATTTCTTCTCTGCGCCGTCTTTCTTTCCCACAAGCTTGCACTGTGGCAGCATGAAGAAGCTGTATACGAAGAGCACGATGCCGAGCAGTCCTGAAACGAGGAACTGCATGTATGTATACTGGAACTTGTTGGCGTCGTCGGCAAGTGTCAGCGAGAAGCTGCCGTTGTCCGCCGTCGCGCAGTTGACGAACCACATCGTGGCGATGAATCCCACTGTGCCGAGCACTCGGATAGGGGGGAAGTCCTTCACCGTATCCCTGCCGTGGTCTTGCAGAATCTTGAATGCCACGGTATTTGAAAGTGCGAGCGTAGGCATGTAGAACGCTACGCTCAGTGTGTATATCGTCATGAATACGGCTTTGTCGGGCATGGCCTGCTGCGCACCGATCATGCAGAGCGCAATCATTCCGGCACCGGCTGCAAGATGGCAGAGTCCGAGCAGGCGCTGTGGCTGTATCCACTTGTCTGCCACGATACCCATCAGTGTAGGCATGAATATCGAGACGATTCCCTGTATTGCATAGAACCATGCTATTTCTGTTCCCATTCCTGCCTTCCCGAGGTAGTTGCCCATTGATGTGAGGTATGCCCCCCATACAGCGAACTCCAGGAAATTCATCACTGACAAGCGTACTTTCAAATTCATTGTATTATAATTTTTAGTTAATCTGAATTGTATGATTTGCAAAGATAGCGTAAAAAAACAAATAGGCAAAAGATTTGTGTTAAAATTCGAGACCCTCTTTGAATATTTAAGCCCAGACAGGAAGTTTGTCACCTGTCTGGGCCTGTATCTATTTTCCGTCGCGCCTCATTGTTGCCGTAGGCGGATGGAGAATATGTAAGCTATTGAGTCAGCGCTCTTTAGAATTCGCTTGTAAAGTGGAACTTTATATGTTTGAAGTCTTCCTGTGCCATTGACAATACATAGCCGGAGTCGGCAAGGAACACGTCCCTTCCGTCCTTGTCCTTTGCCATATACTGGTATTTGCGCTTCTTGAAGTTCTCAAGCTCTGCAGGGTCGTCGCTCTCTATCCAGCAAGCCTTGTAGAGATGCACCGGTTCCCAACGGCATTTGGCGTTGTATTCGTTTTCCAGACGGTATTGGATTACTTCAAACTGCAGCTGTCCTACGGTGCCGATGATCTTTCTTCCGTTGAACTGGTTTACGAACATCTGTGCCACACCCTCGTCCATGAGCTGGTCTATACCCTTGTTGAGCTGCTTGCTCTTCATCGGGTCGTCGTTCTCGATATACTTGAACATCTCGGGAGAGAATGACGGCAGTCCCTTGAAGTGGAGCTTCTCGCCGTCGGTCAGCGTGTCGCCGATCTTGAAGATGCCGTTGTCCGGCAGACCCACGATGTCGCCCGGGTAAGCTTCTTCGATGGTGCTCTTGCGCTGCGCCATGAACTGGGTAGGCGAGGAGAAACGCACTGTCTTTCCCTGACGTACGTGCAGGTATGGCTTGTTGCGCTCGAACTTGCCGCTGCACACCTTGCAGAAGGCGATACATGAACGGTGGTTCGGGTCGATGTTTGCCGTAATTTTGAAGATGAAGCCGGTGAACTTGGGTTCTTCTGGCTTCACGATTCGCTCCACGGCCTGTGTGGGGCGTGGGCTTGGGGCTATCTTCACGAAGCAGTTGAGCAGTTCCTGCACACCGAAGTTGTTGAGTGCTGATCCGAAGAACACCGGTGCCACGGTAGCCTCGCGGTAGTCTTCCACGTTGAATTCCGGGTATACCCCCTCCACGAGTTCCAGATCTTCGCGCAGCTTGGCGGCATCCTGGTCGCCGATGCGCTCGTCGAGTTCGTTGCTGTTTATGTCTACCTCCACCTTCTCGGTCACTCGCTGCTTGTCGGGAGTGAACAGGTCGAGCTTGTTCTCGTATATGTTGTATACGCCCTTGAACTTGGCGCCCTGGTTGATAGGCCATGACAGGGGGCGCACCTTGATGCCAAGTTCCTCCTCCAGTTCATCGAGCAGGTCAAACGGGTCGCGTCCCTCGCGGTCCATCTTGTTGATGAAGATGATTACCGGAGTGTTTCTCATTCGGCAGACGCCCATGAGTTTCCTCGTCTGTGCCTCCACACCCTTCGCTCCGTCCACCACGATGATTGCCGAGTCAACGGCGGTCAGCGTGCGGTATGTGTCCTCTGCAAAGTCCTGGTGTCCTGGCGTATCAAGGATGTTCACCTTGTAGTCTTCGTAGTCAAACTCCATCACGGATGTGGATACGGAGATACCGCGCTGCTTCTCTATGTCCATCCAGTCGGAAGTGGCGGTTTTTCTGATCTTGTTGTTCTTCACCGCACCGGCCACCTGAATCTGTCCTCCGAAAAGGAGGAACTTCTCGGTAAGCGTTGTCTTACCGGCGTCAGGGTGTGAGATGATGGCGAAGGTTCTTCTTCTTTCTATTTCGTTAGCCATGTGGTTAAATGAAGAATGAAGAATGAAGAATGAAGGATTTTGGCCGGAGCCGCTTTTCCTGTCCATGCTTCATTCTCCATCGTGCGTTATTTTTATTTTGTTATTTATTCATGTTGTGCATACAGGTCTTCAGACTGTCGGTCCAGTATGGAATCCTGATGCCGAAGGTCTCCTTTATCTTTGTCTTGTCGAGCACGCTGTAGGCAGGGCGCTTCACGGGGCTCGGGAATTCGTCGCTGTGGCATGGCTGTATGTCGCATGTCGTGTTTCCGGCGAGTTCAGCAATCTTCTTGGTGAAGTCAAACCAACTGCATACACCCTCGTTCGAGAAGTGGTAGATGCCCGAATTGCCTTCGTAGAGGCGGCTTCCGATGATGTGCGCGATGGTCTTTGCCAGGTCAAGGGCGTATGTAGGCGTGCCACACTGGTCAAACACCACCTTGAGCTGTGGCTTCGTGGCGGTGAGGTTGAGCATCGTCTTCACGAAGTTCTTGCCGAATTCGGAGTATAGCCATGCCGTGCGCAGGATGATGTGGTCCACTCCCGTGGCGATGATCTTCTCCTCGCCGTGCAGTTTGGTCTGTCCGTATACGCCGGTCGGCGTGCCTTTTTGGTCCTCCTTGCAGGGAGTGTTATACGGGTCTCCTCCGAACACGTAGTCCGTGCTCACGTGTACGAGCAGTCCGTCCACCTCCTTCATGGCGCGTGCCAGGTTTTCCGGTGCCGTGGCGTTGAGAGTCTCCACTATGTCGCCTGCCGTTTCCGCAGCGTCCACGTTGGTCCATGCGGCACAGTTCACTATGCATTTTATATCGTTCTCCTTCACAATGCGGCGTATGTCGTCGATTGAAGTGATGTCGAGATGTGTGTATCCTTCGCATACGTCGGTGAAGATATAGTTGTCTTTGCTTTCCCGGGCCACAATCTGCATCTCGTTTCCGAGCTGGCCTCCGGCTCCTGTCACTAATATGTTCATGAGTGTCAATCCAATTTCAGTTCACCTTGTTTGTCCTTCATATAATAGTCGTTGAGCATGCCGATGAATGTCGTTATCTCCTTGATGGCGTGCTCGGTGTCCGGTGATACGGGCTTGTTCTGCAGACGCAGCATCATCACTCCGTAGAGGGCGTTGAAGCAGGTCTCGATTTCGTTCTCCTCCTTGTCGGCGCCGCGCCTGCGCAACTCCACGATGAACGGTAGAACCTTGTAATATTCACTGTTGTAGAACGGGAAGTTGCTGCTCGCCAGCAGTTCGGCGCTCAGTTCCGAGAGCTGCTGTATCACGATCTTGTTTATCTGCAGATGTCCGTTCTCCCTGCATCCCTCCGAGTTCATCATCCTCACGAGATTGCCATACCAGTCTGCCATTTCCTCCTTCTGTTCGTCGGTATAGTCGAATCTGTCGATATACTCCCTGCGAATTCTCGCCAGCGAGCATCCGTAGGCGCGTATGATATCCTCCACCTGCCACATATAGAGCAGGTATTCGGCGATGTTCCTTTTCCTGAGTTCCTGTGATATATACATTGTTGCTTTTTGATTTCTTGCTTTAGTGTCCGATGCTCGGCAGCGTGTAGAGGTTGAACACGGTGCCCACGAGCACGATTATCGACATTATAATGACGATGCTTCCCACCACCTTATTAATAAGTTGTATGCCGTTCGTGTCAAACACGGCGCGTATCTTGTCCACGAGCCATGTCAGTCCGTACCACCACAGCATTGCCCCCACCACGATGCCTGCGTATCCCACGCTCATCTCGAACGGATGGTCGGGGATGATGAATGCAAACTGTGCGAAGAGTCCCATCATGAGCATTATGATGAGCGGGTTGGAGAATGTGACGAGAAATGCCGTCACTCCGTTGTGTATCAGCGATCCTTTGCCGTTCTTCTGGCTAACGTGCATGTTCTTCATCGGATTGCTCCGGAAGGAGTAGATACCGAAGATGAGCAGTATTATGCTCGCACTTATCTGCAATATATAGCGATAATGGGCGTTGCCGATGAAGTCCATGACGAACGACATTCCGAGTCCTGTAATGAGGGCGTAGATGAAATCGCTCAGGCAAGCTCCGATTCCTGTGATGAAGCCGAACCAACGGCCTTTGTTCAGCGTGCGCTGTACGCAGAGCACTCCCACGGGTCCCATGGGCGCCGAAACGATGATGCCTATCATCACTCCCTTACAGAGCAGGTCTAATATATTTATATGAAATTGAAATGGCATAGTGGGTGCAAAGTTCTGTAATTTTTACGAAAGATACAAATTTTGTGTATGAAAGTTTGTTACTCGGTGTTTTTTTTGTCCAACTTTCCTTTGTCGTTTTGTTTTGAATGTTTCCGGGTAAGCGCCATGTATTCGCCCCTTTATTATAAAATTTTAGCCTCCGATTAACGTGTTTTTCACTTTCCTCCTTCGGTCATTGATGTTTCCATGTTTTCCTTATCCTATTATCTGCCGAAAATAATAAATGGGTCCACTCTAAAAAGTGACGTTTCAAGCTTTAATCCTAACCTTGCTTGCATTTTGCTACAATGCATTGTCTATATGCATATTTATCAAAATAGAACATGTGATGTAACAACAGAAGTTCGGTTATAGATTTACAAAATGAAAGTCCTTTTTTGAAGAACTACTTTTTAGAGTGGACTCATGAATATATCCGCAAAGTCCGTTCTTGCAAGTTTTTTCATCTGTTTTCCAACTCAAGTTTCGCATGACGAAGATATGCAAATCATGAATTTCTTAACCTATATGTTTAATTTGTGCTATATTCGGATGAATTATATGTCCTGATATTAATGGATATTGTTTTTGGAACAAATAATGTTGTCGTCCTGCTTTTATTGGTAATTTCTCTTGAAAATCAGCGTAATAATGCTTTTTTACTCCTCTGGCGGATGATTTTCCACTATGCGGAATGGACAATATCACTACCTTCGCAGCGAGAAATGCGGATGACCGTGGCCGAAGACGTGACAGCGGAATGACATGAAGATGCACGGCGGCAAAACGGCTGTGGCATGGGCAGACAAACGGATTATTAACTAACCTATTGGGAATAATGAACAAGAGAAATTGGTTTATGGCGGCTGCTTTGACAGTCGTGTCAACAACAGTAATGGCGCAGACCAGCTACCCGTGGATGGATACCAGCAAGAGCTTCCGCGAGAGGGCAGAACTGCTCTGTCGCGAACTCACGCTGCGCGAGAAGGTGGACCAGCTTGGCAACAACGTCAGCGAACCCATCAAGCGCGACGGACAGGTAATCCTCCCGTCGTATCAGTATTGGAACGAGGCACTCCACGGAGTGGCACGGTCGGGAGCGGCAACGAGCTTTCCTGAGTCAAAGGGAATGTCGGCAACATGGGACGAGATGCTCGTAAGGGCATGTGCGGAGGCAATCAGCGACGAGGCACGTATCTACCATGAGACGAAAGGCAAGGGACTGAACTACTGGTCGCCAACAATCAACATGGCGCGCGACCCGCGCTGGGGACGTGAAGAAGAGAACTACGGCGAAGACCCGTTGCTCGCCGGAAGGCTCGCCGTGGAATTCATCAAGGGATTCCAGGGCGAAATAACGCCTGCAACACCTTATTATAAATTAGTGGCATGCGCCAAGCACTTCGCAGCCAACAACTACGAGCAGGGACGACAGTCCACCACCTCGTTCGTCACGGAAAAGAACATGCGCGAGTATTATCTGCCGGCATTCGAGATGAGCGTCAGGGAGGGAGGCGTAAAGAGTCTCATGGCTGCCTACAACGCCTTCTCCATTGACCCCACAGAGCTTGATGCCAACAATCAGGGAGCCGGCAAGGCGCACGGCGGACTGCCCTGTTGTGCCAACAAGATGCTGCTGACCGACATCTTGCGCAAGGAATGGGGCTTCAACGGATATGTAACGTCCGACTGCGCCGGACTCTCCTGTGTGCACAGGGCAGTGAAACATAAGTATTTCGGCGACTATACGGCGGGAAAAATCGACGACGGAACATCCTTCGCCACGATTCATGCGCCATACGCCAATGCCACCGAAGAAGAGCAGATAATGGAGGCACGCACGGCGACGATTTCGCTCCAGGCTGGCACGGACACGAACTGTGAGTTCATGAGCCGTTCGTCGGTTCTCCAGCGTGCAGCCCTCAACGCCACGGATGCTGCATTCAGGGCGAAGGAGACGGCAGCACCAAATGGCAGGAAATATATCGGACTGACGGAGGCAGACATCGATACGGCAGTGGTGAGAGTGCTCGAAACGCGTTTCGCACTGGGTGAGTTTGATGGATACACGTATCCGATAAATAATACATTGGAGAGCGAGGCAAACCAGAAACTTGCACTCAAGGCGGCGCAGGAGAGCATGACGCTTCTGAAGAACAGTGCGCCAGAAGGTGCCACGATGCCTTTACTGCCAATCACGACAGACAAGAAGGTGGCGCTCATCGGCCCGTATGCCAACGCCATAATGCTCGGCGACTACAGCGGATCGCCTACCTATACAACCACTCCATACGAGGCATTCTCAAAGAAACTCGACTTCCATCTGGATATGGTGCGCACAGGCAAGACGCCCGCCGTGCCGTTTGATGAGGCTGTAGTGAGCAAGCGCGGAGCCACAAGCAACGACAAGGGGGCCGGAGTACTCGAAAACACGGCCCCGGGTGACATTTTCCTGTATCGCGATGTGAACTTCGGAGAATTGGGATGCACCAATTTCGAGATGGCGTGCGGAGCCAAGAGCTCGGGCGTCGGAAGCGTCAGCTTCTGTCTAGACAGCCAGGATGCGGAACCATTCCTCACCGTGGATAACCAGGAGACAGGCTCCTGGAGCAAATTTGCCATTATTACGGCAAGCGTAGACCCGGCGGTGGTGAAGGGCAAGCATGACCTCTACGTGAAGCTCAGCGGCAACCAGAACTACGTGGGTAACTACAAATACTTCAACTTCTGGAACCCAAATGAAGTGCTGATTCCGGCAGAAGAGACACAAGGTCCGCTATATCTCTGCACCACATCATCATCCGTGAACGAGAAAGCAACGCAGGAGATGATAAGTCGCGCCGTGGAAGTGGCAAAACGTGCCGACGTGGTGGTGTTCATCGGAGGCACGAACTTTGAGAAACCGGACGACCATGCCACGGGAACAGAGAGCCACGACCGCTGGCAGCTCACGCTTCCCGGCAATCAGGAGGATGTCCTGAAGGCACTGTATGCAGCAAACAAGAACACCGTGCTCGTGCTCGAAAGCGGATCATCGCTCGACATCACATGGGCGAAGGATAATCTGCCTGCAATCATGGAAGCATGGTATGGCGGACAGGCACAGGGACAGGCGATATGCGACGCAATATACGGCGATATCAATCCGTCGGGCAAGCTCACCTCAACATGGTATAACAGTATCAGCGAACTCCCGCAGGAGGACGGTTCGGCACAGAACGCATCAGCCTACGGCCGCAAGGGAATGATGGAATACAACATTGACGAATGGGGTTACACCTATATGTATTATGGCAAGGGTGATAAGAACCCATGCCAGGCAGAGAAGCCGATGTATCCGTTCGGTTACGGACTCTCTTACACCACATTCGACTACAGCGACATGAACCTCTCCGCAACCACACTGAAGAAGGGCGGCAAGCTGACCGTAACGGCAGACATAAAGAATACGGGCAGCCGCGACGGAGCGGAAATCGTGCAGCTCTATGCCAATTTCAACGGCGATACGCATTATGGCAAGAACGGCAACATGCGTCACAAGCTCGTGGGCTTTGCCCGCGTGGAACTCAAGGCAGGCGAGACGAAACAGGTGGAAATCCCCGTGGACTACGAGAAACTGAGCTATTTCGACGAGAATACACATCAGTATAAGGTAGCCGGAGGCAGGGTGACACTGGAGCTCGCCGCATCAAGCGAGGACATCCGCCACACGAAAGACATCAATGCCGAGGCTGGAGTGGCAAAGGAAACCTACGTGTCGGCAAACTCAAATTCCATAGAAAAGGTGGAGAGTGCGGCAGGTCTGCAGAAGAACGACCAGATATTCACGGTGATGGGGTCGCTGGTATGTTCGGCAAAAGACTTCGACCGTCTGCCAGCAGGCATCTACGTGCTCAACGGACGCAAGTATATCAGGAAATAGTGTTCCTGTAATAAGCATAGCATTGTTATCGGCACACCGGGGACTTCAGAAAAAGCCCTTGGCGTGCCTTTTTGCCTTTATTATCCAATAAAAAATGTAGGTAAGGCTCGTCAAATCTTTTTTTTTATTATATTTGCATTGTCATTTTGAATGAAGGTGAATCAACTAAACAATGATATTATGCAAAGATACAGATACTTTTATACCATACTCGCACTCTTATGCCTGCAACTGGTTGCCACGGCACAGCCGATATGCAAGGTGCGCACGTTCGGCACAGAGAACGGATTGCCGGCAAGCGTGATAAGCGGAATGACCCAGAGCACGGACAATCTCATCTGGATAACCACATGGAACGGACTCTCATGCTATGACGGCTACCGCTTCACCACATTCCGCAACATTCCGGGACACGACTCACAACTCACCACGAACCATCTGATAAGCGTGATGCCGGCCACCGACGGCAACCTCTGGACTACGGCATATACCGACGATGTGTATATGTTCGACAGCCAAAAATGCCAGTATGTCAACGTGTCGGCGCTCATCACGAAGAAATTCCAGAGCAAGTTCAGTCTGAGGAAAATCTATCCGCTCGCCAACGGCGACACGTGGGTGGTGGGGAAATACAACGAACACTACCACATGGCAAAGGGGGACTCTGACAGCGACAGGGACATCCGGCAGTTCACCCTGCCGGGAACACTCAACAAGGTGGTGCTCGACGGATTCGGCGACGAATGGCTCTTCTGCGACCAGGGAGCCTTCGTATATACGGAAAAAGGGAACCCACGCCAGGTGACACGCCTTTGGGTGGACTTCGTGGAAAAGGTAGGCAACACATTGTGGCTCGTCACGGTAGACGGAAAGATCCTGCACATGAAGAGAGGAGGGAAACCCGCAGAAGTGAGGCTGGCCAACAAGGTGGACAAGGTGAAGGAAGTGAAGGTGATTAAGGGCAGGATGCTCGCATTGGCAACCGACCGCGGCGTGTTGGTGTATGACACGAAGACGGGGCATGACAGACTCTTGTCCGTGCAGTGGCCGGGCAATCCGCAGCCGATGGTGGACGTGATGTTTGCTGACTCACGCGAAAGGCTCTGGTGCTTCAACAGCGGAAAAGGTTTGACGATGATAACGCCCGATATGCAGACCGTGCATCTCGCCGTGGAGACGGGCGGCGGAATGTTTACCTTGGCAGACAAGCCACTGTTCCACGAAGACTCCCGCCATACCGTGTGGATAGCATCAACGGGGGCCGTCTTCTCATATTACGACGAGGACAGGAAATCGCTTGTGGCGCAGCCGCTCGGCGTATCAGGCGTGTCGGGCGAACTGATACCGCGCCTGAAGAAAGGTTTCTCCGACCATCAGGGAAACCTCTGGCTCATATATCCGCATAATCTCTCGCTCGTAAGCTTCAGCTATTCGAATATCATGCAGATAGACCTCGGCACGAAACGCGACACCCGTTCTGTGATGCAAGACCATGAGGGGAATATACTGATGGGCACCGTGGACGGCGATATAGTCAAATATTCCCCCGATGGGAAACTCATAGGCTATCTTGCGCCGTCGGGAAAATGGCAGACGGCAAAGACCACCTTTGCCTATCATATTTACTCCCTGTATGAGGACAAGAAGAACCGACTGTGGATAGGCACCAAGGGCGAAGGACTTTATTGCGTGGCCGACGGCAGGGTGGTAAACCTGCGTCATGATGAAACGAACGCATACACGATGAATAGCAACGAACTGTATGACGTGAAGGAGGACACACACGGGCGTCTGCTCATTGCTACATTCCTCGGTGGACTGAATATCTCCATGCAGAGCATATATTCATGCGGTGATATAGAGAAACTCAGATTCCTGCATTGCAACAACCAACTGAAAGGTTATGTTGGTGATGTGTTCAATAAGGTCAGGCGTATAGAGGTGCTTCCTGACGGCACCGTGATTCTCTCCACCACCCAGGGACTGATAACATACCGTGACAGCTACACATATCCGGACAGGATACGCTTCTACGTGTCGCGGCATACGGCAGACGAGAACTCGCTCTATACCAGTGAGGTGATGCAGACCAAGGTAGCTCCCGACGGCAAACTGTATGTGGCTACGCTTGGCGGCGGACTGCAATGTGCGGATGCTGGGAATCTTCTGCAGGACGATCTGCGTTTCAAGCCAGTGGAGGACAAGGACGGGAATGCCGTCACACAGATATACAGCAACGGCACGATACAGGGCCTGCTAACCGACAACCAGGGTGACCTGTGGGTTATCGGTGAGAGCCGCATAGCATGTATCGGCAAGTCGGGACTCAAGGAATACGGTGCAGACGAGATTGGCGGAGTGAATATATCGGAAGGTATGCCCTCGCATTCGGCCAAGACCGACCGCATAGTCATCCCCACCGAGGGTGGGGCGATATCCTTCCTGCCCAAGCGGATGGACAGAAGCAGCTATGCACCGAACATAGTGTTTACGTCGATAAGATACATGGACCGCGACAACGAACAGCCTATCCTCAATACGCCGAAGCTGAATGTTGACGTGGACCATCGTTCGTTTACGCTCTTCTTCTCTGCCCTCGATTACAGTTCCCACTCTTTGGTATCGGCAGAGAGCGAGAATTGCGGCATACGCTATGCCTACAGGGTGGACGACGAGAAATTGGTTTATGTGCATCCAGGCAGCAACAGTGCGTCGTTCAACCATTTCCCGGCCGGCACGCATACAGTCAGCGTGCGCAGCACCAACGGCGACGGCGTGTGGATTGACAATGAGCGCCAGCTCGTGATACATGCCGAGCCCACCTTTGCGGAGAGCTGGTGGGGCAGGGTGCTGATTACCGTCTTTGTACTGACCATCGTGTATTTCGGAATCAGAACCTATATGAAGCGCCGGGCGGAGCAGATAACCGAGGAAGCTACGGAGAAGGCGGATGCCGGCAAGGTGCGCTATATGTTGCGCAAGCCGGAAATAGTGGATGAGGACAAGGAGTTCATGAACAAGCTACTGGCATACATCGAGGAGCATATCGGGGATGTGAACCTGAAGGTGGACGATATGGCCGTGGCGCTCAGTATGGGGCGCAGCACGTTCTATTCAAGGCTGAAGCAGATTGCCGACATGTCGCCGAACGATTTCCTGCGCCACATCAGAATGAAGCGGGCCGAAGATCTCGTGGAAGAGAGTACTATGACATTCTCGCAGATTGCCTACGCCGTAGGCTTCGCCGACCCTAAGTATTTCGGCAAATGCTTCAAGAAGCATACCGGCATGTCGCCCTCTGAATACAGGAAGAGTCTGCAGGGCGAGGAGAGCCATGAAGTGGATGAGGTTGAGTCCGAATAATTGTGAAGTCTGTCTGTGGCATAGAGTCAGGATGATGAGGCTGTGGGGATGACATGGCTGTAAGACTTATTTCAATCGTAACCCGGTTGTAACATGTTTGTCATAAAGCCCGGCTACCTTTGCAGCATAATTCAACGAAACAGATTCTATGACACTGAAGATGAACAGAAGATTGGCGTTTGCCATGATGTGTGCAGCCGTAATGCCGGTAATGGCACAGACGGCAAGTGATGATGAGGAAAAGATAGACCTCACCCCGGAAATACACGGTACGGTGAGAGGAAAATACGAATTTCAGACCGAAGAGGGCGAGGGTCGCTTTGAAGTGAGAAACGCCCGCTTGAGCGTTACGGGTAGAGTGGCGAAGGCTGTGGAGTATAAAGCCGAGATAGACCTCTGCGACGAGGGACAGATCAAGATGCTCGATGCCTATACACGCATCAAGCCGGCTTCGGGCCTCTCGTTCACAATCGGTCAGATGCGAGTGCCGTTCACTATCGATGCCCATCGTTCTCCGCACCAGCAGTATTTTGCCAACCGTTCTTTCATCGCCAAGCAGGTGGGTAACGTGCGCGACGTCGGTGCCACCCTCGGCTACAGTTTCAATGCCGGTATACCTGTAATCCTTGAGGCTGGACTGTTCAATGGTTCCGGACTGACAAACCAGAAGGATTATTGGACAAAGAAGGTGAATTTCTCCGCCAAGGCGCAGATGTTCTTCCCGCAGGGCTTCAATCTGACGCTGAGCGCCCAGAAGATAAGTCCCAACCAGAACGACATAATGATGTATGATGCCGGAATGTATTGGCAAAAATACGGTTGGCACATTGAGGCGGAGTATCTCTACAAGCATTACTCGCATGATGCCTTCAAGGCGGTACATTCTTTTGATGGTTTCATCAACTACGACATTGCCCTGAAGAACAAGAACTGTCTGATAAAGAAAATCTCTCCCCTCGTGCGCTATGACTTCATGACCAACCATAGCGACGGCTCGCTGACGGAGGACGGCAAACTGAAACTCACAGACTATAAGCGTTCGCGTGTCACCGGCGGCGTAACCTTCAGTCTTGCCAAACCTTTCGTTTCGGATATCCGTCTGAACTACGAGAAGTATTTCTATGGCAAGAACGGCATAGCCAAGCCTTCGGAGAAAGACAAGATCGTGCTTGAGGTGATGACGAGATTCTAAGCGTGAATTGATGGCTTGATTCCAAGCACCCTTTTCCTCTGTCTCAAGTTAGCAGCCTCTCTTCGTCTGCTAACTTGAGACAGAGGAATATTTATAGTTAAAAAAGCTGCTTGTTTGAGGAAAAAGAAGTAATTTTGTCAGTGTAAACAAATTGAAAAAACGGTACCAGAAAAGTGCAGCACCCTGGTACCAAAGGTGCAGCATAGGTATACTCGCAGTATATCATAGCTATACTCCTGATAAACCGTTGCTTCACCTGAACCAATCTGCCCCTTCCGTGACAAGCAGGATGCTTTCTGCCGGAAAAGTGAGGGTAAGCGTGAGGGTAAATCATTTGCCCTCACACTTGCCCTCACCATTGAAACCCCGATAAACAGGGCGTTTTATCAGGAAAGTGAGGGTGTGAGGGTAAAAAAAGAAAAAAACTTTTTTATTTAAAAATGTGAGTTTTATAAAGTTTTTTTTCTTGCTTGTGCCGTTTTGTTTTTATCTTTCCAACTCTTCCTTGATAAACCTTGCGGTGAATCCTTTGCCGCTGGCTGCCACTTCTTCGGGTGTGCCCGTGACCATCACCTGACCGCCGGCACGACCGCCTTCCGGTCCCATGTCGATGATGTAGTCGGCAAGCTTTATTACGTCGAGGTTGTGCTCGATGATGAGCACGGTGTTTCCTTTGTCAACGAGTTTCTCGAGCACGTTCATCAATATGCGTATGTCCTCGAAGTGCAGACCCGTGGTCGGTTCGTCGAGTATATACATCGTCTTGCCCGTGTCGCGCTTGCTCAGTTCCGTGGCGAGCTTCATGCGCTGGCATTCGCCGCCGGATAGGGTAGTGGATGGCTGTCCGAGCTTGATGTAACCCAGACCGACATCCTGTATCGTCTTTATCTTGCGCAGTATGTCCGGCACGTTCTCAAAGAATTCCACTGCCTGGTTCACAGTCATGTCGAGCACGTCGGCAATGCTTTTTCCCTTGTATCTAACCTCCAGTGTCTCCCTGTTGTAGCGCTTGCCGTGGCAAACTTCACACGGCACCATTACGTCCGGCAGGAAATTCATCTCTATTGTCTTGTATCCGTTGCCGCCGCAAGCTTCGCAGCGTCCGCCCTTCACGTTGAAAGAGAAGCGCCCTGGCTTGTATCCGCGGATTTTGGCTTCGGGGAGATTGACGAACAGCGAACGGATGTCGCTGAATACACCGGTGTATGTGGCAGGGTTGGAGCGTGGCGTCCTGCCGATTGGCGACTGGTCCACGTTCACCACTTTGTCGAGGTTTTCCATTCCCTCGATGCTTGCGTATGGCATCGGCTCCTTGAGCGAGCGGAAGAAATGCTGGCTCAATATCGGTTGCAGCGTCTCGTTTATCAGGGTAGATTTTCCGCTGCCGCTCACGCCGGTCACGACGATGAGCTTGCCGAGCGGGAACTCCACGTCCACGTTCTTCAGGTTGTTGCCCGATGCCCCGTGAATCCAGATGCTCTTGCCGTTGCCCTTGCGGCGCTTTTCGGGCAGTTCGATGGTTTTCGTTCCGTTCAGATAGTCGCTCGTCATGGTGTGCTGCTTGAGCATCTGCTTCGGTGTGCCTTGGAACACCACGTTGCCGCCTTTCCTTCCCGCGCCGGGCCCGATGTCCACGATGTAGTCGGCATTGAGCATCATGTCGCGGTCGTGTTCCACCACGATTACCGTGTTGCCCATGTCGCGCAGTTCCTTGAGTGAGCTTATCAGCCGTTCGTTGTCGCGCTGGTGCAGTCCGATGCTCGGCTCGTCGAGGATATAGAGCACGTTGACGAGCTGCGAACCGATCTGTGTGGCAAGTCTGATGCGCTGGCTCTCGCCGCCCGAGAGGGATATGGACTGGCGGTTGAGCGACAGGTAGTTTAGTCCTACGTCGAGTATGAACCTTATCCTTGAGCGGATTTCCTTCAGAATCTCCTCTGCAATGCGCCGCTGCTTCTTGTCGAGATGCTTCTCGGCTTCGTCGAGCCATTGGTAGAGGTCGCTGATGTCCATGTCGGCAACTTCGGCAATGTTCTTGTCCCACAGCTTGTATGACAGCGACTCCTTGTTGAGCCTGCCGCCATGACATTCCGTACATTTCTTTATGCTCATGAACTGGTCAGCCCATTTCTGGGCTTCCTTGCTGTCGTCGTTTTCGATGGCCGACTGTATGTATTTCACTACTCCGTCGTATTCCACGAAGTAGTCAGTGGAGGTGTGTACCACCTCTTTCCTTATCTTTATCTTCTCGATACGGCCGTAGAGGATATCGTTGATGGCATCCTCGGGAATATCCTTTATCGGAGTCTTCAGTGTGCATTCGTTCTCTTCGAGAATCGCCCCTATCTGCCAGAATATCATCTGGTTCTTGTATTTTCCGAGCGGCACGATGCCGCCCTCATGGATAGAGAGGTTGCTGTCGGGGATTATCTTCTCCAGGTCCACTTCGTTGATGAAGCCCAGTCCCTTGCATCGCGGACAGGCTCCTTCGGGCGAGTTGAACGAGAACTTGTTCGGGGCAGGGTCGCCGTAAGCGATGCCTGATGTGGGACACATCAGCCTCTTGCTGTAGTATTTCGCCTTTCCGCTGTCCTTGTCCATTATCATCAGCAATCCTTCGCCCTGCCTCATTGCCGTCTCCACGCTCTTGCGCAGGCGCTCGTCGTCCTTGTCGCGCACCTGCAGCTTGTCTATCACCACTTCGATGTTGTGGTTCTTGTAGCGGTCGAGCTTCATCCCGCTCTCGATTTCCCTTATATCCTCGTCCACGCGGACATGCAGATAGCCTTTCTTCCGCAGGTTCTCGAAGAGGTCGCGGTAGTGGCCCTTCCGGTTTCTGATGAGCGGCGCCAGGATGAAGATTCTCTTTCCCGAATAGTCGGAGAGAATCATGTTGAGCACTTCCTCTTCGGTGTATTTCACCATCTTCTCGCCCGTCACGTAGCTGTATGCCGTTCCGGCGCGGGCGTAGAGCAGACGCAGGAAGTCGTATATCTCCGTTGTCGTGCCCACGGTAGACCTCGGGTTCTTGTTCGTCGTCTTCTGTTCGATGCTTATCACTGGGCTCAGTCCCGTAATCTTGTCTACGTCAGGGCGCTCCATGCCTCCGAGGAAATTCCGTGCATAGGCCGAGAATGTCTCGATGTATCTCCGTTGTCCTTCGGCAAAGATGGTGTCGAAGGCGAGTGATGATTTTCCCGAACCGCTCAGTCCGGTGATTACCGTCAGAGTGTTTCGCGGGATTTCCACATCGATGTTCTTGAGATTGTGCACTCGGGCACCCCAGACGTTTATTCTTTCGTCTTCCCGTTTCATTGTGTGCCCCCTCCGTTGTTGGTAGATTCGGTGAATCCCCTGAGCAGGTTCACGTCGCGCTTGATGTTGTATGTCTTTCCGTCGGCGCCCTTGGCTTTCACGAGCACGAAGTATACACCCTGTGCCACGTCCTTGCCTTTGTATTTTCCGTCCCATCCGTCGGCGGGGTTGGTCCATTCAAAGAGTTTCTGCCCCCATCTGTTGAAGATGTAGGCATGGAATTCCACGAGCGACTGGTATCCGTCTTTCGCCTTGTATATGTCGTTTATTCCGTCGCCGTTGGGTGAGAAGGCGTTGGGCATTTCCAGTTTGCTCTCGCTTATGGTGACGCGCAGCGGCGAAACCTCGCTCCAGTATTCCTGTCCGTATTGTATCACGTCGTTGCCCTTCGTGAATGTGGCATATACCACAATGCTGTGGCTTCCCGCCTTGGTGAAGGTGTATTCCGTTTCCTCCTCGTATCTCGTGAGATACGGCTGCGTTTCGCCTTCCTTGGTGAAGCGCCATTCGTAAGTGGCGTTATAGTCGCCCACATTGCTTGGGTTCGCCTTGAATCTGCCCACGAGCGGGGCTTGCCCCGACATCTCGTTGCTTTCCGTCTCTTCCCCGTCCACGCTTGTGTATGTGGCCGTAGGGTTGATTGTCGGAACCTCGTCGTCGGTACCTGCCCATGCCATTGTAGCTGCGAGAACCATCGACAGTGATATTATCTTTCTGTATATTGTCATTCTGAATAACTTTTTGTCTTATACAAAGATGATGCAAATCGAATGCAGAACAACAAGCTTGCTTGATTGTTATGCTGAGATGCAGCTTATCTTATGCAAAGATAGTCATTTTTCCGTAATGAATGGCGGATTTGCTTTTTTTTGCTTTTCCTTGGCCTCCTCTTGCCGTATTCCGTGCTGACAGGGCTGTCACCAGCCGAAAGCCTTCTTGTCTGCCAGCCATTTGCCTTGCGCCCTCAATACCTGCTCGATGATGTCGCGCCCCACGCCGTATCCGCCGTTGGCGCTGCTGATGTAGCGGCTGATGGACTTGATGTCGGGACAGGCGTCTGCCGGACAGCACGGACAGCCGCAACGGCTCATCACCTCATAGTCGGGCACGTCGTCGCCCACGAAGATTATCTCGTCGTCGGCCATGCCGTATTCGGCGAGGAATTTCTCGTAGACCTTTATCTTCACGGAGCAAGCCGTAAACACGTCCTTCACTCCGAGCCTCTCGTATCTCACCCGTATGCTGTCCACATTAGCCCCGGTCATAATGGCGATATGCAGTCCCTGCTTCACGGCGAGCTGTATGGCGTAGCCGTCCTTGATGTTCACCGTGCGCATCGGTTCGCCGTTGGGGTGGAGGGTTATCGTACTTGCGCTCAACACTCCGTCCACATCGAACACTATGGCCTTGATTCTGGATAAATCGTAGTCTATCATGTCTTTTCTTTTTTAGGAAAATAGGAATTACTTTGCCTTATCGCTTCTTTGATGCCATCGCCACCTCGTGTATGCTGTCGCTCATTATCTCATAGATGCGCTGTATGCGCGGCGTGTCGGCCAGCAGATTTTTCTGCATGTCCATCACGTTCCGGTCGTAGCGTATGGCCGGTCCGGTCTGTGCCTCCCTCGGTTTCACGCTGTGCACCTTGCGGGCGATTTCGTCGATGAGCGGCAGCATCACCTCGAAGGGGATATCGTATTTACCGAGGATTTCGTCGCACAGCTCATAGCAGTGGTTGGCGAAGTTGCTTGCGAACACCGCTGCCAGATGGAGATGCTTGCGCGCAACAGACGACAGGTCGTATACGCTGTCGCTCAGTGTGGATGCCAGTTCTTTCAGCATCCGGCAGTCGTCGGCATTGGCAGCCTCTATGAAGAAGGGGATGTTATTGAAATCCACCTCCCTCTGCTTCGAGAACGACTGCATGGGGTAGAACACCCCGTATCTCTCTGTGTGTCTGGCGAATACGTCTACGGATATACTTCCGGCGGTATGCACGAACAGGCCTTTCCTCCTCTCGTTGCATACGCTGCCAACTACGTCCTTCAGTACACTGTCCTTCACCGAGATGATATACAGGTCGGCATCGTCGGCGATAGCGTCGTAGTCGGTCACCGGCGTGGAATCCGTCTTCTCCGCAAGTTCCCGTGCCGACTCCATCGTGCGGCTGAACACCTGTATTATTTCGTTACCATGTCCGTGCAGCGCCTTTGCCAGATTCGAGGCAAGGTTTCCTGCACCTACAAAAACAATTTTCATCTTTTTGCTTGATTATTTTTACCTTGTGCGGATCGGGCCTTGTCGGGTCAATCCTGCTCTATATGATGATTATCCTATATGATATGGATCCTCTCCCAGTCGAGTTCCTCGTCGCTGGGAATCCTGGTCTCTGTGTCGGCATAGCCCACGGCCAGCAGCAAGCATACTGTCTTCCCCTCGGGTATGCCAAGGATGCCGCGTACGGCCTCGTCAGAGAGTGTCCCGTCGGAGAGCGAATACCCGCGTATCTGTATGCAGTGTGAAGCCAGTCCCAGCCTCTCTGCCTCCATGCGAATCGCCCATGCGGCAGCCGAGCAGTTTTCCATCCACGCTCCGTCGTAAAGCCTGTCGGCGGTGACGGCAATCACTATGGGGGCAGACGCCACGCATTCCGCTCCCTCGTCGCGCACGTCGGCCAGCCTTGTCTTCAGCGCCTCCTCGTCGGTGACGTACAGTTCGCATGTGTTTCCGCCCCCGCAGCCGATGGTCAGGAGTGCAGCCTGGAGCAGACTCTGCACGTCGTCGGCCTTGATTTCGCGGTCGGCAAAGCGGATTCCGCCGTCTTGCGGCAGAAAAATATTCTTTATTTCCATGATTTCTTTTTGCAAAGTTAATAAAAGATTACCTTTGCAGAAGCATTATCGATAATAATTATGCCAGTAAGAATAAGTTTTTTCCGCAGACTGCTTGATTTTTTCTTTCCGAGGTATTGTGCGATATGCGGCAGGGAGCTTGCCGTGTCCGACCATGCCATCTGCACCGTGTGCAATTGGCATCTCCCCCGCACCCGCTTCCACGAGGCTCCGCGCGACAATGAGATGGCACGGCGCTTCTGGGTGCTGATACCTATTGAAAAGGCTGCTGCACTGTATTATTACTATGCCCACTCCAAGTCAACGCGCGTGATACTGCAGTTCAAGTACAACGGCAGATGGAACTATGCCGAAGACATGGGGCGCATCGCCGCCAATGAATTCCTGGATTCTGGCTTCTTCGACGGGGTGGACGCCATCGTCCCCGTACCCGTTACGCGGAAAAGGAAGATGCAGCGCGGCTATAACCAGAGCTACCATATCGGCCTTGGCGTGAGCGAGCTCACCGGTCTGCCGGTAATCACCGACGCCGTGGAGCGTATCTCGTTTTCCGGCAGTCAGACGCGTAAGAGCGCCATGGAGCGCAGGGAAAACGTGAAACACGTGTTCCGTCTGCGCAACTCCTCCCGTATCAGCGGGCGGCATATCCTCATCGTCGACGATGTGGTGACCACCGGTTCCACCATAATCTCCTGTGCCGAAGAACTCCTGAAGGGCGGCGCCCGCACCTTCAGCGTCATGTCAATAGGCTATACCAAGCATTGATTGGATGCTGCAAGGAAAAATCAGAACCTGAACCCGAAGAACATCCTCACACGCCATTTCATCCTGTGGAGTTGCAGATGGTCATCGTTGCCTGCCACGGAATAATTGTATATGGCTGTTGCTCCGGCAAATTTGTTGCGCCAGGAGTATATTGCGGCAGCGCGACCGGTGATGATGGCAGATGGGAAATGGTATTCCATGTTGTTGCGCTCGGTGTATGAGCGTGGGGGGGCGTCAGCGCCGTCTCCTCCGGATACGTTGATGGTGTTTTTCGTGTAGTCATGCGAATACACGGTGACAGTGGGCAGGGCGGAGAGATGGAAAAGCCAGCGGCGGTGCACCACGAGGTTGTAGGCATATCCTCCGCCTATGGCAAACTCGTTCAGCCGGATGGTCATGTCCTTCATTTTCGTCTTCGACCCGTCGAAGCTTGCCCCCAGCATCCAGCTGCCGGCACTGCGCTTCTGTATGTAGCTCTGGCTGAAGGCGGCAGGGAAGGAGAAACGGCGGCTGTTGAAGGCGTAATAGAAATTGAGGTTCAGGGCGTTCTGCGAAATCTGTCCTCTGCCAACGTCCGTGTGCTGTCCGTCTATGGTGTGGTGGCCGTGGAAGGTCTTCGATGAGAGATACACCACGTCGAATCCGTAGCGGTTACTGTATGAATTGAGGTTGAATTCATAGTCTTTGTTCTTGCCGGCAAGTTTTGCGGGATTCACAGACAGGCTCAGTCCGAGTCCGCGGTAAGCCGCCGCCACGCTGAACGTGCCGCGGCAGTCTGCCATCACGTGCGTCTTGCGTTCCGCCCCGTCATCCTTGGCGATGGTCTGCATGTCGGCTCCCGACAACACTCCCGTGAACTTCACCGTCCATCTCGCATCAGGGCGCGAGATATACTGCGTGTCGTATTTTATCCTGTTGTATTTCGCAGCCAGAAGGGAGTCGCCGATGAAAAGCAGCCTGTCGTAGCGAGCCAGCTTCGCCTGTCTCTTGAGATGCCGGCGCATGAGGCGGCTTTTCTTCTTTTCGCTCATGTTGCTGCTGCATACCCTGGCAATGAACAGGGAGTCTGCCCATCGCAGCATCTGTCCCTTTTCAGACGAATGGCGGAGCGCCAGCCGCAGACTGTCGGCATGCTGTAGCTTCTCTCTGAATGTTCTTCGTGGCTTCTTTTCTTGGGCGGAAATGTTGCATGGCATCGCCAGCCACATGGCGGCAGCAATGATTGCCACCTTTAAAATTATGGTTCCCCTGACGGGAGATATCTGTTCAAGTATCTTGTCTGTCATATTCTTAAGGTCTTTACCCTTTTATTCCTGTTTGTCCAATGAGAATGCAAATGTAGACAATATTCCCGAATTATAAGCTTATACCTATTAATAATATACTGTTTGGCGAGTTGGAAACCTGCCAAATGGCAGACAAGTAGACGATATACGTACTGACAGGGAAATTGTGGACGCTTTTCCTTGCAGTTTCCCATAATGGCGATTAGAGATAAAAATGGAGGGATTCTTTTTGTGTTTTTCCCGATTTGTATTAACTTTGCTCCTCCAAAACGACAGAAAATGAAAATTACCAAAAACAGATACCTCGCGATCTTTATCATCATAGTATTGGTTCTTGCCGTGGTGCGCTGCGTGAATCCTGGCATTGCCGGAGACAGAAGGCTGGCGGACGGCGCTGACTCACTGGAGAATAGACTTGACGCTGACAGTCTGCAGATGCTTGCCGGCAACGGGGCGGCCGAAAAGGAAATGGCGGCGGAGGATATTGGCAAGCCGTCGCGCTTCTTTGATGGCAACGGCAATCTCGTGAAGAACAAGATTTTCAGTGTGCCGCATTTCGGCAATACATTCCCCGACAGCAATAACGTGCAGCTGGAGTCGGCGAAGCGCTATGGCGTGAAGCCTGTGTTGAACCGCACGGATGCCGCACACCGCATGAAGGAACTTGTGTATGTCGGGGCGAGTCCGTTCTATACGGTGGACAGGCTGAAGAGCAGCATCCCGTATCTCGTGCCGCGCGCCGCAATATTGCTCAATGACATCGGACGTAACTTCTTCGACAGTCTGCAGATAAAGCAAGTGCCGCTCCATCGTTTCATCCTCACCAGCGTGTTGCGCACGCATGAGGATATAGACAAGTTGCGTATGAGGAACGGCAACGCCACGCTGAACTCCTGCCATTTGTATGGCACTACGTTTGACATCTGCTACAACCGCTACACTACAGTGAGCGACCCCGACGGGGCGCCGCGTCGCGCCGTGCGCAACGATACGCTGAAATGGGTACTCAGTGAGGTGCTTCGCGATATGCGCGACAACAAGCGCTGCTACGTGAAGTATGAAGTGAAGCAGGGATGTTTCCACATCACCGTGAGATAGCAACCGGATTGTCCATGTGCCGGATACTGGCTTCGAGACAATATGTTTATAATGAAAGATCAGCGAATTGGAGAAATCTGAACCCGATAAGGGAATTTCTCCAATTCGCTGATTCTTTTTTAAGAAGCTGGATATCTGTGGATATTACAGCAATAGTATTTATTTCAACTCCAGCGCCACCACATTCTCCACGTGTGGCGTGTGGGGGAACATGTCAACGGGTTGCACGGCCGTCACTTTGTATTTTGCATCGAGAAGCTGCAGGTCGCGGGCCTGGGTGGCTGGGTTGCAGCTGACGTAAACTATGCGCTTTGGTTCGGCGCGCAGGATAGTGTCCACCACGTCCTGGTGCATTCCGGCGCGTGGCGGGTCGGTGATGATGACGTCAGGTCTGCCGTGCTGTGCGATGAACTCATCATTGAGAATGTCCTTCATGTCGCCGGCATAGAACAGGGTGTTGCTGATGCCGTTGATTTCGGAATTCACCTTTGCGTCCTCGATGGCCTCGGGTACGTATTCGATGCCGACAACCTTCTTCGCCTTCTTCGCTACGAAATTGGCGATGGTTCCCGTTCCCGTATAGAGGTCGTACACTACCTCGTCGCCGGAAAGGCTGGCGAAGTCGCGGGCTACGGAGTAGAGGTGGTAAGCCTGGTCGGTGTTCGTCTGGTAGAAGCTCTTGGGGCCAACCTTGAACTTCAGTCCCTCCATGGTCTCGAAGATGTGGTCGTTGCCCTTGAATACGCTTATTTCCAGATCGCCGAACGTGTCGTTGCATTTCTGGTTGTCAACATAGAGCAGTGAGGTAATCTGTGGGAACGAGTCGGCAAGATGCTGCATGAGCGCCATTGCCCGCTGCTCATCACCCTCCTCGTCATAATGGAACTGCACGAGTACCATCCACTCGCCGGTGTTGGAATTGCGCACCATCACGTCGCGCAGGAGTCCAATCTGCTGGCGCAGGTCGAAGAACGTCATGCCGCTGCTGATGGCGAAATCGCGTATGGAGTTGCGAATCTCGTTCTGCAGGTTGTCCATGAGGTGACATTTCTCTATAGGCAGAATCTTGTCGAAGGCCCCCGTGATATGGAATCCTATGGCGCGCATCTCGCCAGCCGGTTCGCCCGTGGCTATTTCCTCCCTCGTCATCCATCGTTTGCTGGAACATCCGAATTCCAGCTTGTTGCGGTATTCGCGGGTCTTCACCGAGCCGAGAATAGGCGAGAACTCGGGCAGGGCTATCTTTCCGATTCTCGTGAGCTGCTGGAACACCTGCTGCTGTTTCATCTCCAGCTGCTTCTCGTATGGCAGCGTCTGCCACTTGCAGCCGCCGCAGATGCCGAAATGCTGACAGAAGGGTTCTCCGCGCACTTCGCTTTTCTTGATGAACCGTATTACTTCAGCCTCACAATAGCTGCGTCTCTTCTTTCTGACCTGCAGGTCGACAACGTCGCCGGGCACGCAGAACGGAACGAATACCACCATGTCATTCACCCTTGCCAGGGCTTTTCCCTCGGCGGCGCAGTCGGTGATGGTAACGTTCTCAAGTATTGGTAATGGTTTCTTTTTTCTTGCCATGTCTTTGATTCGTAATGTTTTGTTCGGGGTTTAATATGGCTTACAGACAGCGTCTGTCAAGCAGAAATACGGTGCAAAGTTACAATAAATGAATACTTTCAGCAAATTATTTCCGTGTTTCTGAAATAAAATAGATACTTTTGCACCGATTTATTAATTCAGTAGGTATGAAAGAATACAGCACTTATATTTTCGATCTTGACGGTACGCTGCTCGACACTCTGGGGGATCTGGCGGCAAGTGTGAACTATGCTTTGCGCAGCGTGGGACTGCCGGAGCATTCCATCGACGACGTGAGGCGATTCGTGGGCAACGGTGTCCGTCTGCTCATGGTGCGTGCCATCGAGGGCGGTGACAGCAATCCGCGTTTCGATGAGGCTTACGCCACATTCCGCAGTCATTACATGGAGCATGGGCTTGACACCACGCAGCCGTATCCAGGCATAATGGAACTTCTGAAGGAACTGAAGGCGAGGGGGAAGAAGATTGCCGTGGTTAGCAATAAGTTCTATGATGCCACGCAGGAACTCGTGAAGCATTTCTTCGGCGAATACGTCAGCGTGGCTATCGGCGAAAGGGAGAATATCCGCAAGAAGCCGGCTCCCGACACAGTGCTGGAGGCTATGCGCATGCTCGGAGTGGACAAGGAGGGGGCTGTCTATATAGGCGACAGCGACGTGGATTTCAATACGGCGAAGAACGTGGGAATCCCGTGCGTCAGCGTGTTGTGGGGCTTCCGCGACAGGGAGTTCCTTGAGTCTATAGGTTCCACCACGTTCATCACGAAGCCATCACAGTTGCTTGAGTATTGATTATACAAGACCTAAGCGATGTTTTTTCTATTGAAAAACATTGCTTTTATCCCAACATCTTGCAGACAATTTTCCTTACGATGGATCTGCGGCTCATCTTGTTGAAGAGCATGTATTTCTTGGAATAATTGCGGTCGGGTAGGGGGAAGAGACCGAGTTTCTCGAGGTTTTCCACCCTCATTGTCAATTGTTTGCCCGAACGAGTCCAGCGGATGGTATTGATGATATAGTTCATCGTAAGCTCGGCCACGCGGCGCTGCAGGGCGAGTCTGTCTTCTGTAGGCATGGCGTCGCATAGGTCGTGCAGACGGCATATTATCGCTGCAGCATCGTCGAGACGCTTTATCACGGCCTTCTTGTCGCTGCGGTCTACTGCCGACAGCTTCTTGCTGCGGTCGAAATAAGCCACGGCAGACGTGCTGAAAATCTTTTCGGCGCGGAGGAAGAGCAGTGTGGTGAACTCGTCTTCGGCGGCGTATGACGTGGTGTTGAAGTTCAGGTCGATGAGCAGACGCTTGGCGAAGAGGTATCCCCAGGGGCTTGCCTCCAACTTGTTGTGGCGCAGGTATTGCGCACCCTCGGTGGACGTTTCGCCCTCGTAGTCGTTGCGGCCTTTTTCGGAAGTTCCGGAGTTGAATATCACGATGTCTGGATTCTCGTATCTCGCCAGGTCGATGCAGTGGTCGTAAGCCTCGCTTATCAGTTTGTCGCTGCCGTCGACAAACTGTATGTATCTGCCCGTTGCGATGCGCATGCCGAGATTGCGGGCGGAAGCGGTTCCGCTTTCGGGCTGTCTTATATATATAATGTTGTCTGCAGTGTCCATGATGTCTGAAAGCAGACACTGACGGGAACCGTCGTCGATGACTATTATCTCCCTCTCCTCCGTGCGTAGGGAGAGACCGAGAATGCTGTTTATGCATTCTTCAATCTGGCTGCCGGTCAGGTCATGGCAGGTTATGATGAAGCTGACCAACCTTATATTAGTATTGTTGTCTTGAAGCATGATGCAAAAATAAGAAAAAATATTCAATGGCAAAAGATGAAGGGGATAAAAATACAGGGTTCTGCATTTCACTTTTTGTGTTTCCGGATGCAATAAATATGAAATATCAGCGTTTATTTCTTGAATATGAAAAATGACAATACTAATACCTACAAGCATACACTGAAATATACAGGTCTTTTCGGCGGCGTGCAGGGACTGAACATATTGATAGGGCTGGTGCGCAACAAGTTCGTTGCGCTTATCCTCGGTCCGGCCGGTATGGGACTGGTCTCGCTGTATAATTCCGCCATAACGCTCCTGTCCACGGCATCTTCGATGGGGATGTCGATGAGCGGCGTGAAGGGTATTTCGGAGGCTTATGACTCCGAGGGGGAGTCCATGCGGCTGAAGGAGAACATCAGGCTTGTCAGGTCGCTGTGTGTGGTGTTGGCATTGGTGGGGGTGGTGGTCTGTGTGATGTTCAGCCGACTGCTGAGCTGGCTGATATTTGAGGACGGCAGTCATTGGCTTGGTTTCGTTGCCCTCGCCCCGGTAGTAGGAATGATGACCGTGATAACCGGGGAACTCTCGATATTGAAGGGCACGAGGATGCTCGGTCCGCTCGCTCGGATTTCAATATTCAATGTGCTTGCTGCGATAGCCGTGTCCATTCCGCTGTTCTATTTCTATGGGACGGCAGGAATCGTGCCGTCGTTCATCCTGCTCACGCTGTCGCAGTTCGTGTTCACGCTGCGCTATTCGTGCAGGCGTTTCCCATGGAGAATCTCGCTGAGAAAACGTTTTCTCCTGAGGGGCAATAGGATAATGCGACTCGGTATGGCGTTTGTCGTGGCAGGCGTGTTCGGCACCGGGGCGGATTTTATGATACGACAGTTTCTGAATCTGAGGGGATCGTTTGATACCGTGGGACTGTTCAATGCCGGATATATGCTCACCATGGTATATGGAGGATTGATCTTCTCGGCGATGGAGACGGATTATTTCCCGCGCCTTTCCGCCGTGGCTCATGATGACAGGGAGGGACTCAATGATGTGGTAAACAAGCAGATAGAAATCTCGCTATTGCTCATTTCGCCTATGCTCACGGCGTTTATGATATTCCTGCCGGTTATCGTGCCGTTGCTGTTTAGCTGTAAGTTCATGGCCGTTATACCAATGACGCAGGTAACCATACTCGCTCTTTATATGAGGGCGCTGAAGTTGCCGATGTCTTATATCGCATTGGCAAGGAGTGATTCCAGGTCTTATCTGCTTCTTGAGGGAGTGTATGCTGTGGTTGTATTTGTCTTGGTGTGCGTAATGTTTACCGCTTACGGACTGCAGGGCGCTGGCTATGCACTGCTCCTTACGGCGGTGTTTGATTTCTTCATGCTTACAGCATATACGTATTTCAAATACGGCTTCGTATTGTCGCATGGAGTGGTGGCGCTGGCGGTTGTCATGCTGCCCCTCGGCGTGTTGTCCTATCTCTCGTCGCAGGTGCTGCATGGCATGGCCTATTGGATGGTAGGCTTTGCCCTGACGGTGGTTTCATTATGCGTCACTATTTTTGTCCTTCATCGCAAAACTCACCTTATATCAGGATTTAAGAAGAAACTTGTAAATTTATTCGGATAATATAAATTTGTATAGTAGACATAGCAAAAGCATGGGCTCTGCTTTTTTTTTTTAGATATAAGTCAAGAAATAATTTAAAAGATTGTGACATTTCCCCACTTTTATTATTTTTGCAGTACAAAAATCTAAGTTAATACACGTAATTTTTTGATTAGACTATGAGCGAAAAAAGAGTTTATACCTTTGGAAATGGTAAAGCTGAAGGTAAGGCCGACATGAGAAACCTGCTCGGCGGTAAGGGTGCCAACCTGGCGGAAATGAACCTTATCGGAGTGCCGGTTCCTCCTGGATTCACCATCACGACAGACGTATGTAATGAGTATTTTGAAAAAGGAAAGGAAGAAGTAGTAAATCTTTTGAGAGACGATGTAATCGCCTCTGTACACCACATAGAGGGCTTGATGAACAGCAAGTTTGGGGATATAGAGAATCCTCTTCTTGTAAGTGTCCGTTCTGGAGCAAGGGCATCAATGCCGGGAATGATGGACACAATCCTCAACCTTGGTCTTAACGACGAAGTGGTAAAGGGGTTGGCAAAAAAGACAGGCAACGAGCGTTTCGCATACGATAGCTACCGTCGCTTCGTACAGATGTATGGCGACGTGGTGCTCGGCATGAAGCCTGTAAACAAGGAAGATATCGATCCGTTTGAGGCTATCATAGAGAAGGTTAAGGCACAGCGCGGAATCACTCTCGACAACGAGATGACTGTGGATGAGTTGAAGCAGCTCGTGGAACTCTTCAAGGTTGCCATCAAGGAGCGGACAGGAAAGGATTTCCCGGCTGATCCAATGGAACAGCTTTGGGGCGCTATCTGTGCTGTGTTCGACAGCTGGATGAACGAGCGTGCAATCCTCTATAGAAAGATGGAGGGAATCCCAGCAGAGTGGGGAACAGCCGTTTCGGTAATGGCAATGGTATTCGGAAACATGGGCGATACATCTGCAACGGGTGTTTGCTTCAGCCGTGACGCCGCTACTGGTGAGAACGTATTCAACGGAGAGTATCTCGTAAACGCACAGGGCGAGGACGTGGTTGCCGGTATCCGCACACCACAGCAGATTACAAAACTCGGTTCACAGCGCTGGGCTCAGCAGCAGCAGATTCCTGAAGAGGAGCGCGCTGCAAAATATCCTTCAATGGAAGAGGCTATGCCGGAGATTTTCGCAGAACTCGATGCTCTGCAGAACAAGCTCGAACATCACTACCATGATATGCAGGATATGGAGTTCACTGTACAGGAAGGCAAGCTGTGGTTCCTGCAGACACGTAACGGTAAGCGTACAGGTACTGCAATGGTGAAGATAGCCATGGATCTGCTCCATGAGGGAGAGATTGACGAGAAGACAGCCCTTGAGCGTTGCGAGCCTAACAAGCTCGACGAGCTGCTCCATCCTGTATTTGACAAGGAGGCACAGAAGAAGGCTAAGGTATTGACACGCGGTCTCCCTGCATCACCGGGTGCTGCTTGCGGTCAGATTGTATTCTTTGCTGATGATGCAGAGAAGTGGCATGAGGCCGGCCACCGTGTAGTGATGGTCCGTATCGAGACAAGTCCTGAGGACCTTGCCGGTATGGCTGCTGCCGAGGGTATCGTTACAGCACGTGGCGGTATGACTTCACACGCTGCCGTTGTGGCACGTGGTATGGGTAAGTGCTGCGTATCAGGTGCAGGCGCTCTGAACGTTGACTACAAGGCAAGAACGGTAGAGATTGACGGTGTTACTCTGAAAGAGGGCGACTACATCTCTCTGAACGGTTCTACCGGTGAAATTTATGCTGGTGAGGTTAAGACAAAGCCGGCTGAGGTGACAGGAGATTTCGCAGAACTGATGAAGCTTTGCGACAAATATACAAAACTTGTTGTCCGTACAAACGCCGACACTCCACACGATGCACAGGTTGCACGCAACTTCGGTGCCGTAGGTATTGGTCTTTGTCGTACGGAGCACATGTTCTTTGAGAATGAGAAGATCAAGGCAATGCGTGAGATGATTCTCTCGGACACGGTTGAGGGTCGCAAGAAGGCTCTTGAGAAACTGTTGCCTTATCAGTTGAAGGACTTCTATGGAATTCTCAAGGCTATGGACGGATGTCCTGTAAACATCCGTTTGCTCGATCCACCATTGCATGAGTTTGTACCGCACGATCTCGCCGGTCAGCAGGCTATGGCTGAGGAGATGGGACTCACTGTTGCTGAAATCCAGAAGCGTGTTGACAGCTTGAGCGAGCATAACCCAATGCTTGGTCATCGTGGTTGCCGTCTCGGCAATACATATCCTGAAATCACGGAGATGCAGACAAAGGCTATCCTCGGTGCTGCTGTTCTCTTGAAGAAGGAAGGTTATAATCCTAAGCCGGAAATCATGGTTCCGCTGATTGGTATCGTGAACGAGTTTGACATGCAGGAGGAGGTAATCCGCTCTACAGCCAAGAAGATATTCGAGGAGGCTGGTGTTGAAGTAGCATTCAAGGTAGGTACGATGATTGAGATTCCTCGTGCTGCCCTCACAGCAGGCTATATCGCCAAGAAGGCTGAGTACTTCAGCTTCGGTACCAACGACTTGACACAGATGACATTCGGTTACAGTCGCGACGACATCGCAAGCTTCCTGCCTGTATATTTGGACAAGAAGATTCTGAAGGTAGACCCATTCCAGGTTCTCGACCAGACAGGTGTCGGCCAGCTGATTGAGATGGCTGTTGAGAATGGACGAAAGACCCGTCCAGACCTCACTTGCGGTATCTGCGGTGAGCACGGCGGTGAGCCGTCGTCAGTAAAGTTCTGCCACAAGGTAGGTCTCAACTACGTCAGCTGCTCTCCGTTCCGCGTGCCAATCGCACGTCTGGCAGCTGCGCAGGCTGCTGTAGAAGAATAACAGCAAATATTTGACTCTTAATAAATTAAGTGGAAAGTCCTTGTAGCAGAGAACTTTCCACTTATTTCGTTTTTAGCGGGGCCGGCACGTTCTGCACGCTAATCATGCAGAATTTGCATGGCAAACCAAGATAAAGGTTTCTGGAGATTTTTCCTTGTGGAAAGGTTAAAAAGATAATCAGATTTTCTTCAGGATAGTTGTTAGGATTTGAAGGGAAATGAGTGTTTCTGCATTTATAAATATGAGCAGAATATAATATAACGCAATATTATTGGTCTAACTTATATTATGGTATAAATTAAAATAACGAATTATGATTGATTATTACGAGT
>ULRN01037632.1_pt1 | contig 59480 bp, 42 predicted proteins | sample 1955461 | NCBI WGS metagenome assembly ULRN01 (sample SAMEA4835683, study PRJEB28245) | human gut metagenome | biome: gut microbiome; material: fecal sample | place: Denmark | collected 2008 | reverse complement strand
ACAGAAAAATTGCGGAAGTTATTTTTTAAACATTACTTAATATTTTTATATTGGGTGTTTTGACACACCCTCTTCCTTTTTAATTATAATTATCCAACTATTCTCAACATTCTTAATAACCGTTTTATGCCTCGCGCTGCTTGGTTCCCATGCGTGCCTCCACAACGTTGATTACATAATCGCCGAGCTTCTCACATTCACTCACGATATCCATATACATCGTACCGATGGCGTAGGTATATTCGTGGTTGTTCACGTCGTTGATGTTCTGGCTCTTGAGCTGCGTGCGGTAGTTGTTTATCTCGTTCTCGATGTTGAACGAGCGGTTCACGTCGAGGTCGTATTTCCTGCCCGAAAGCATCACGTTCATCTGCGTCAGACTGTCGTCGGTCAGCTCGAACATCTGATGCAGGTGCTCATACTGCTTCTCGGTGAAGTCCTCTTTGCCCACCACCTTGCGATTCAGCGTGCGTGCGATGTTGTAGCAGCTGTCGCCGATACTCTCTATCTCCGAAATCTCCCTCAGCATGGCACGAATCTTGGCCTTGGTATCGTCGCTCAGATGCGAATCGCTCACCTTGTCGAGGTATTTCGCAATCTCAATCTCCATGTTGTCGGATATCCCCTCGTATTTCTCTATCCGCGTGAAGAGTTTGTTGAACTCGTTGTCGTTCTTCACTCCGAGCAGCTCCCTCACCATAAGGAACATGCGCTGTATGCGCTCTGCAAACGACTGTATCTCCTTCTGCGCCTCGAGCACGGATAGCTCCGGCGTGTCCATGATGGTGGAGCCGCCGATGTAGCGCAGGCGGAAGTCGTCTTCATCCTTGCTCGCATTGGGTTTGATTACGTTGCAAACGAAATTCTGCATCTGCGGAATGAGCCAGATGAGGATGGAGGTGTTACACACGTTGAATGCCGTGTGGAACGCTGCGAGCACCACCGAGAGGCGGCTCGCATTGACATGGTTGGAGTTGGGGTCCACACCCACAAAGCCGCACACCATGTCGATGAACGGATAGAACACGCACAATACCCAGATTACGCCGAACACATTGAACGACAGGTGGGCGAATGCCGCACGGCGCGCCTGCGTATTGGCTCCCATGGCGGCGATGTTGGAAGTTATGGTAGTTCCGATGTTCTCTCCCAATACCAGCGCTATACCCATATAGATAGGCAGCACACCGCTCGTGCAGAGCACCATCGTGATGGCCATCAGCGCAGCCGACGACTGCATGCAGAAGGTGAGAATCGTGCCGATTCCGAGGAATGCGAATACCGTGAGGTAACTGTCTTTGTCGAAAGAAGAGAAAAAATCTATAACCGACTGGTTATGGCTGAGGTCCATTTCCTTGCCCGTAGCTCCAAGGGTGGAAATGGCAAAAAACATAAAAGCTACTCCGAATAGGAAATCACCGACGTACCGGTGTTTCTTCCTGTAGATAAGCAACAGGGCGATGAAGAAGACGGGGAACACGACGTTTGCCATATTGAACGAAAATCCCAGCGTCATGATCCATGCAGTGAACGTGGTTCCGATGTTGGCTCCCATTATCACCGATATTGCCTGTGCCAGGGTCAGCAGTCCGGCATTTACGAACGACACCGTCATGACGGTGGTCGCCGTGGACGACTGCACTGAGGCGGTTACGAACATACCGGTAAGCAATCCGGTGAAGCGGTTCTTGGTCATTGTACCGAGGATATGGCGCAGCTGCGAACCTGCCATCTTCTGCAAAGCCTCACTCATCGCCTTCATTCCGTAGATGAGCAGGGCTAATGATCCAATGATCTTAAAAACAATCCAAATAGACATATTTTAAATTTATTTATGATGCAAACGTGCATGTATGTCGCTAAAAGGGCGTAACTTTACATCGTAAACCCTTAGATAAGAATGACTCATGAAACAAGTAATACAAATCCGTTGCAAAAATAATAAAAAAGTCATAAATACAGCTATAGGAAGCTCACTTTCTGACATTTTTTTAGCTTCAGGTCTGAATATGAAATACGGACCTGTGAGCGCTAAAGTGAATAATAAGGTGGAAGGACTCAATTACAGGACTTACCACAACAAAGACGTGGAATTCCTCGACCTCACATCGCCCTCAGGGCAGCGCACATACACACGCTCCCTTTTCTTCGTGCTCTGCAAGGCCGTGCACGACCTATATCCCGAAGGCACGGTGACGATAGACATCCCCGTGTCAAACGGCTACTACTGCGACATGAACATCGGCGAGCCAATCACCGAACAGATTGCCACACGCATACGCCAGCGCATGCAGGAGATAGTGGATGCCAAGATGCCGATACGCCGCCACGAATGCACCACGGAAGAGGCCATCGACATATTCGCCAAGGCCGGCGACAAATCAAAGGTGAAGCTGCTCAAGAGCACAGGCTCGCTCTATACCACATACTACGACCTGGACGGATTCCAGGACTACTATTACGGTTCGCTCCTGACAAACACATCACAGCTGACACTATTCGGACTGGAGAAGTATTACGACGGACTGCTGCTGCGCATCCCGTCGCTGAAAGACCCGGCAAAGCTCGGCGAACTGATACGCCAGGACAAGATGTTCGACATATTCAAGGAGCACCACCGCTGGCAGGACATCATCGGACTGCGCACCATAGGCGACCTCAACGATGCCATACAGAAGGGTAGGGCAGCCGACCTGATAAACCTCTCGGAGGCTTTGCAGGAGAAGAAGATTGCCCAGATAGCCGACGAGATAGCCAAGCGCAAGGGAGTGAAGATGGTGCTCATCGCCGGACCGTCGTCGAGCGGAAAGACCACTTCGTGCAAACGACTCTCCATACAACTCCTCACAAACGGCATCAGGCCTATACCCGTATCGCTCGACGACTATTTCATCGACCGCGAGCATACACCGAAGGACGAGACGGGCGACTACGACTACGAGAGTCTCTACGCCCTGAATATCCCTCTGCTCAACCAGCAGATGAACGACCTCTTCGCCGGAAAGGAGGTGGAGCTGCCGAAATACAACTTCCAGACAGGCAGGAGCGAACGCAGCGGAAAGAAACTGCAGATGGGCGAGAACGACATACTCGTGGTAGAGGGAATACACGCCCTCAATCCGGAACTCACGGCGCAGATTCCCGACGAACAGATCTACCGCGTCTACGCCTCGGCTTTCACCACCATCCTCATCGACAGCCACAACTACGTGCCAACGACCGACAACCGACTCCTGCGCCGCATCATCCGCGACTACAAATACCGCGGCGTCAGCGCACAGGAAACCATACGCCGCTGGCCGTCGGTAAGGGCTGGCGAGAACAAATGGATTTTTCCATACCAGGAGAACGCCGATGCCATGTTCAACACGGCAATGCTCTTCGAACTCGCCGTGATAAAGTCGCAGGCCGAGCCATTGCTCGAGAACGTGCCGGAGAACTGCGACGAATACAGCGAGGCTTACCGTCTGCGCAAGTTTCTGAAATACATCAAGCCGATACAGAACCGGCAGGTGCCGCCCACATCGCTTCTAAGGGAGTTCCTCGGCGGCAGTTCCTTCAAGTATTGACAATGCCCCGCCGGCTCCATCCGGAGCATTGCCCCCGTGGCAATGCATTCTCCGGCATAATCAGGGAGCCGTTCAATGCAAAACGCCTGAAACGTTGTCACACGTTCCAGGCGTTTTCGCTTTATATCAGTATTATCGCTTACTCATGCACATACAGGTTCCAGCCCAGATAGCTGTCAATAGCCTCTTCGATGATGCCGGCCACGTCGGCACGAACGAGAGCCACGTGATGCTCGAAACCGTTCTTGCATATGTATTTCATCAACTTCTGCAGCTCCGGCACCTCTGTCACCACGATGCATCCGTCCATTCCATACTCGTCGTCGGTCATCTTGCCCTCACCAACGTATGCCTTGATGCAGCCCTTTGTGTCGTCGGTGGAGATGCGGAAGAAGGTGAAGTCTCCGGCGCTCACCTTGGCGTATACGGCGCCGAAGGTGTTTATCTTGCCCAGCGTGCGGCCCAACACTCCGAGCGGGCCGAGGCGCAGGTTGTCGTTTCCGATAAACGACTTGGGGAAGTTTCCGCAGTGTGTGCATACGCACTTGTTGCGGTTCTCGGCGAAGTTGTTGTTCCAGTCGGCGATGGCAGCAGGCTCGCCCGAAGCAAGTGTCAGCGCAAGCATAGACACCGCACCGGCAAGGTCGGTCTCGCAGGCGGCAGGGATTCCTGCCTCGCTCAGCATACTCATCGTGACGCAGGCGGCACAGCCGAAGTTCTGCTCCAGTGAGTCCCAGCATTGTATAGCCACGGCATCCACCTGGTTGGCCTCAACCCAGCGGTTCACAGCAACGCCGAACTTGCACTGCAGGCGCAGCTTCTCCCTGTAGTTCTCGGGCACCTCGGCGTATCCGGCCACCTTTTCCATCTGCTTGAGCAGGTCTGTGTCGCTGTCCTCAATGGCCTGTGCGGCATAGAGAATCTCGCTCAGGTCGGCAGGCACCACGGTGATGCCCGAAGCCTGGAGCAGCTTCTCGCTCGCACGGCAGGTATTGAATCCGAGCGGACGCGTACCGATCTGTCCGATGCGTGCATGGCTCAGTCCGTTCACCACGCGGCATACGGCGGCAAAGCGGTTGATGTCCTGTGCCAGGAGCGGAGAATACACGGAATATGTGTGTAGCGTGGTATCTGTGAATGGGATGCCATACTGATAAAGGTTGTTGCAAACAGAGATTTTACCGCAGAAGGCATCACGGCGGCTGTCAAGGTCCACCTTGTCGTTCTCGTCATCACAAGCCTGCACCAGTACCGGCACACGCAGGTCGGCCACGCTGATGGCATTGATGATGCCAATCTCGAAGCCGAAGTTAGGCAGCGAAACGATGATTCCGTCGATGCGGTCGCGGTTTTGGCGGAAGAGCTCTGCGCATTTCAGTCCGTCCTCGCGGGTTTCTATACTGCTGCTGCCCGTTGGAGTGGCATCCTCGGGCAGGATAACGTAGTCGTAGCCATTGTCCTCAAGGGTCTTGAGGAGCTGCTTGCGCACGTCTCTGGCAAGCTCAGAGTTGAAGTATGCACGGGTGCCGATGATGACACCGAAACATTGTTTCTTCTTCATAATATTAAAATTTTTTCCTCCCCTGTCCCTCCCCAAGGGAGGGAATGTCGGATCAATTACAATTGACATTCTATACAAATGACACGGGTGGTATAAGTTATTGTATTATATATTTATTTGTATTCCCTTTTATCCATGGACAACATCGCTTTTTTATGACAAAGCTATCCCCCATTCCCTCCCTTTGGGAGGGTTAGGGTGGGTGTTCTATTTTATCAGCTGCCTGACGGCGTTGTGCCAGCCCTCGATGTTCTTGTCCATCCATTCCTTGTTGTCCTGCGCTTCGATGCGCCATTTGGTCTGGCGGAGCTGTGCCACCTCGTCGAAACTCTTCCATACGCCGCGCGACAGACCGTTCATCACCACTGCCCCGAGGGCGGAAGCCTCCTCCACATCGGAGCGGTTGACAGGCACTCGCAGACAGTCGGCCTGGAACTGCATCAGGAATCTGTTCTTCGTCGGTCCGCCGTCAACGCGGATTTCCTTCAGGTCGATGCCTGCCTTCACGGTCATAGCCTTCACAAGGTCGTTCACCTGGTAGGCGATGGACTCCAGGGCGGCACGCAGGAAATGGGCGCGCGTAGTGGCGAATGTCATGCCCATCACGGCAGCCTTCACCGTATCGTTCCACCACGGAGCACCGAGTCCGGCAAATGCCGGCACGAAATACACTCCGCCGTTGTCCTCCACGGATGTAGCCTCAGCCTCAACGTCGGCAGGCGAATCAATCATCCGCAGCTGTTCCTGGAGCCATTTCAGCGTGGCTCCCGTACTGTGGATGTTCCCCTCGAAGGCATAGAACACCTTGCCGAGAGCGGCGAATCCGATGGAAGTGACGAGTCCGTCGGGCGCTGCAGCAGCCTTCTCGCCGATGTTCACCATCACGGAAGAACCCGTGCCGTAGGTTGCCTTGCCGAGTCCCTCCTCGAAACACATCTGTCCGGTAAGAGCTCCGTGGGAATCGCCCAATACTCCGGCTATGGCTATAGGCTGGCTGAACACTCCGCCCACGGTGGTTTCGCCGAACACGCTGTCGCATGGCAGCAACTCGGGCATCATGGAGCGTGGGATAGTGAAGAGCCGGAGCAGGTCGTCATCCCACTGCAGCGTATGTATGTTCATGAGCATCGTGCGCGATGCGTTGGTATAGTCGGAAACGTGGCGCTTGCCGTCGGTGAGTTTCCAGATGAGCCATGACTCGATGGTTCCCATGAGCAGGTCGCCGCGTTCGGCCTTTTCCCTCGCCCCGTCCACGTTGTCGAGAATCCACTTAGCACCGCTTGCGGCGAAGTAGGGGTCGATGAGCAGTCCGCTCTTCTCCATCACCATCGGTCCGTAGCCCTGTGCCTTCAGCCCGTTGCAGATGTCGGCTCCGCGCATACACTGCCACACCACGGCGTGGTAGACGGGCTTCCCTGTGGTCTTGTCCCATACCACTACGGTTTCCCTTTGGTTTGTTATGGCCAGCGAATATGATGCTTCCTTGTCGCCGTCGCGCATCAGCTCCTCCACGGCCATCAACACATTATTATATATTTCCTCGGCATCATGCTCCACCCATCCCGCTTTGGGATAATACTGGTGGTGCTCCACGTTGATGCGCTGTAGCATCCGGCACTGCTCGTTGAAGAGCATTGCCTTTGTTGCCGATGTACTTTGGTCGATTGCTATTATGTAGTTGTTCATGCTGTCTTTCCCTTGGCGTTAGAGAAACTCCATAGCACTCTTCACGATGCCCTCGGCATCAAGTCCGTAGTGATGGAAGATTTCCTTGTTGTTGCCGTGGACCACGTTCTCGTCGGGGATTCCGATGATGCGCACGGGCACTGGGTTCTCCGAGATAGTCTCCGTCACGATGGCTCCGAGACCGCCGAACTGGCTGTGCTCCTCCACCGTGATGATGCGACCTGTCTCGGCTGCCGCCTTCTTGATTGCCTCTGCGTCGTATGGCTTCAGTGATGACATGTCGAGCACACGGGCGCTGATGCCCTTCTCCTTCAGCTGCTTGCCTGCCTCAAGGGCGTGGTATACGGTTTCGCCACAGGCGATGATGGTGAGGTCTGTACCGTCGAGCAGCATGTTTGCCTTGCCCAACTGGAAGTCGAAGTCGTCGTTCTCATATACGTCTGGCACTGCCGCACGGCCCACTCTCACATATACGGGATGCGGATAATCCACGAGCATCTTCACGAGCTTGCGTGTCTGTCGCGCATCACAAGGCAGAACGATGTTCATGCCGGGGAAGGTGCGCAATACGGCAATGTCGTGCAGACTGTGGTGTGTTGCTCCCAATGCTCCATAGGCCACACCTCCGCTCACGCCGAGAATCTTCACGGGGTTCTCGCTGTAAGCCATGTCCACCTTTACCTGCTCCAGGCTTCGTGCCACATAGAAACAAGCCGGTCCGCAGGCGAAAACCTTCTTTCCGCTGTGTGCCAGACCAGAGGCGATGCCCACTGCGTCCTGCTCTGCGATACCACATTCCACGAACTGTTCCGGCAGTTGGTCGGCAAAGTCGTTCAGCGTCACCGAACCGCGTGCGTCTGTCGTAACAGCGATAATATCCTTGTCCTGCTTTGCCAGTTCCAGCAAAGTGTCAGTAAAACTCTTTCTACAAGCTATCATAGTTCTAAAATGTGTTTTAAAGGTTCTTAATTCTTTCGTCAATCTCCTGCAGAGCCTGCTTATACTGAGCCTCGTCAGGCATTCCGTGGTGCCACTTCGCAACGTTCTCCATATATGAGACGCCCTTTCCCTTAGTGGTGTTGGATACAATCATGTGGGGCTTGTTGTTCGTGTAGTCGATGCTGTCGAAAGTCTTTACGATGTCTTCCATGTCGTCGCCGTTCATCATCTTCACGTCCCATCCGAATGCCGTCCAGCGCTCCTTGATGCTTTCGAGCGCCATCACGTCCTCTGTGTTTCCGCTTATCTGCAGATGGTTGCGGTCGATGATAGCCACGAGGTTGTCAAGCTTATACTGGTGTCCGGCCATGGCTGCCTCATAGATGGAGCCTTCGCCCTGCTCTCCATCGCCCATCATCACAAAGGTCTTGTAGCCCTTCTTGTCCATCTTTGCCGCAAGCGCCATGCCCACGCCGATGGATAGTCCGTGGCCCAGCGCACCCGTGTTCACTTCGATGCCCGGCACCTCGATTGTGGGGTGTCCGCTCAGTATCGAACCGTATTTGCCCAAAGTGTCGGTGATTTCCTTCTTCAGGAAACCCTTGGCTTCGAGTGTGGTGTAGAGAGCCTCCACACAGTGTCCCTTGCTCAACACGAAACGGTCGCGGTCCGGATTCTTCGGGTCTTTCGGATCCACGTTGAGGTACTTGAAATAGAGGGCTGTCATGACATTGAGGCATGACAGGTCACCGCCGATGTGTCCGGCTTTTGCGTTGTAGACCACTTCGATGAGTCTTCTGCGGTCCACTTCGGCTTGTCTTGTAAGTTCTTTTGTATCCATTTGTATAATGTAAACTTTATTATTTTCTTCTTTCCTTGGAGAGACGTGGTTATGGTGTTTCTCTTATTTAATAACGTATGGGCGAGGAATATGTAATATTAAATAAGGATAAAATTTGCTTTTGCTCTCACTCCCTCACATTTCCGGCAGTAAGCGCTCTGCCTGTCGCGGATTCAGGGAAGGCTGATGGTGTCAGCGAAGCAATGCCTCCCAATACGGTATACCCCATAGCCTCTGACAGCGGATTCTCTCCATTCAAACAACAATATAATAAAAAAAAGTTTTTTTCTTTTTTTACCCTCACACCCTCACTTTTCGCCTGAAACGCCCTATTTATCGGGGTTTCAAGGGTGAGGGTAAGTGTGAGGGCAAGTGATTTACCCTCACACTTACTCTCACCACCCTCACACCCTCACTCTTCCGGCTGGAAGCATAATGCTTGCTGAGGATTCTATGGATGGGCGTCAGATTCAATGGGCAGGGCGCGAATAAAGCAGCTGTTTACCGGCAGTATAGCTATGCCGCACTGTTGGTGCAACTATGCTGCCCCTTTGGTATTCCTATGCTGGACCTTTGGTACCAGAATGCCTTACTTTTCTGGTACTGCCTGTAACTGATTACATGTTTTATGTTACATATTTTATGTAATGCAAAAATAAGTCTTTTATCTGGTATCTCCAAATGCAAAAGATGAAATGTGGAATAAAGAATGAAAGATTATAAATTGAATTCTTCTAAATCGAATACATGTCTCTTTGGATGACGAAGTCATAAAAAAGGCATAGAGCGCGGTGCCCTATGCCTGATGGGAGGGGTTGGAGTAATCCGGCAGTCCGGAGTAACCGGACTGACTGATTATCCAATTTCCTTATTCATTCTATTTCTTCACTGAAACCTTCTTGCCGTTGATGAGATATACGCCGTCGGTGAGGGTTCCGGTGTTGATGCGCTTGCCCACGAGCCTGCCGTCAAGGGTGTATACGTCGGCTGTGCGCGGTGCGTCGGCTGCGTCGATGGCATCGATACCCACCGTACCTATCGTCACTATCACGCTCTTGCTCTTGCCGGTCTCGCCGTTGGCATAGACTGCTGCCACATTGTACATGTAGAGGCCGTCTTCAAGGTTCTCGTCAAACATATTGGTCTGTGTGGCTGGGAGCTGCTTGTAGAGCTCTCCGTTGCGGTATACTTTGTATCCGGTCACCTGGAAGTTGTTTCCGTCTACCTTCTCCACATAACTCAGGTCGTCGAGGTAGAACACGAACTTGTCGTTTGACGTGCATCGTATTGCGAAATACTTGGCGTTCTGCGGCAGTTCGTATTCGTATTTCTTCCAATCCTTCTCTGTTTCCACTTCTCCGCTCAGCGGATGGAACTCGGCAGGGTCTTTCGTTGTGGAAGAATAGAGCACTTCGAAGGTCTCGAAGCCGTATACCGCCCACATGTCGCCGGCAGTGCGCGCATAGAACGAAATCTTCTCTCCGCCGTATACTGTCGGCGAGATGAGCCAGTCGTCGTTCTTCGCTCCGTTTGCCGCGAACGATGCCATCACCTGCGAGCCTGAGTTCGGCTTCCATTCGTCGAGGATGCTTGCTCCGAGAGCGTCAGGGTTGAACACGATGTATGCCTTCGGGTCGTTGGCGTGGGTGAACTGCATGTCCTGGAATGCGAAGGTCTCCTTGCCGTCCACGTCCGTCAGCGTGTAGTTGCCCACTCCGCCTATAGCCCATGCCGGGTATGATTCGAAGTCGTCGTTGATATGTATGGCGTCCGGTGTGTTCCAGAAGATGAATGCCTTGCGCTCCTCCACCTTCTGTGCGTTTACGGTATAAACCTCCGGATAGAGTGGTTCCACGATTGTGGTCTTCACCGTGCGCGAGGTGTTGTTACCCTCGTTGCGGTCGCCTTCCACATTGATGCGTGCCGTGTACGAGTAGGTCTTTCCGTAGTCGGCCTCCTTTGAGGAAGCGGTGAAGGAGAAGTCCTTTATCTCGTTGCGCTTGATGGCTTCGCCCTGTTTGGTCTCGATTACGTTGCCGTCGCGGAGGAATTCCACGGTGTAGTCGCTCACCTCGTCGTAACCGATGTTCTTCACGGTCAGCGTGTAGTTGCCGTCGCGTCCGGCGTTCACCTTTGTCGGTCCGGCGAATGCGTATGCCGTGAGGTCGATATCGTTCTCGTTCGTTATGCTTATCATGTCGAGTGCGATGTCATATCCGTATGAGTCGTTGCAGGTTCCTGCAAATGCGAGCTGGAACCAGTCGGCTGTCTTGAGCTGTCTCAGGTCCACGGTATACATCATCCATCCGGAGTATCCGTTGCTCACCTTGATTGGTGCCGGTGTGAGCGTCACCACATCGCCGTCGGAGAGTGCCGCCTCCACTGTGATGGTGTTGCTCTCCACGTCATCTGCCATCACGTCATACTGGTCGGTGTAATGGAAGATGCAGAACTTGAGCACCGGCACGATGAGGTCTTTCACGCTTATCTTCGGCGAGATGAGCCTTGATGTGGTAGCAGGCATGGCATCGCTGCCTACGTAGACGATGAGTCCTCCGTCCTTGTCGGCAGGTTCGCATGCCGGATATTCGCCGTTGTATTTCAGCTGCCACATGTTGTTCTTCACCGGACTTACGGTCCATGGTCCCGTCTGTGTGGTCTTGCTCGGGAACGACTCCGTGAATCCGTTGCTGTATGGATTTCCATAGATGATGGATTCGGTCTCTGCCGCTTCTCCTTCACCGGCTGCGGTGACCGGCGCCACTTCGTAGCTCACGAGATACTGTGAGGCTGCGGGGTCGAGTGCTTCATCAGTGAATGTAGTGCCCTTGTGACGTGTGGCGAGCACGCGGTTGAGCGCGCTGTGGTCGCAGATGCGCGTGATGCGGTATGTGGTGCTTGCTGCATCCACATATCCTCCGTTGATGCCTTCGGTCGGGGCTGTCCATGTGATGACGGGCTTGCCTCCGGTCTCGGCCAACTTGAGTTCGCCCACGGCTTTCGCCAGGTCAGGACCTACATATACTGTTGCCTCTGCCTTCGTTCCGGCTCCGGCTGCGTTGGCTGCCACCACGCGGTAGGTGTAGGAGCCCATCTGCGGCACGTTGTCCGTCCAGCTGAGCTGCTGTCCCGGCGTGACGCTGGTGAATGTGTATGCCGGATTTGTGTCGTTGCCGTGGAAGATGTCTACCTTGGTGAGGGCTGTGAGGGCTGCGCCCGACTTGGTCTTCGACGGGGCTTTGAATGCCACGGTGGCCTTCAGTGCACCGGTCGGGTCGGCGGTTGCCGTAAGCTGTTCCACTGCTGCCGGAGCGTCGTCGTTAGGCACTTCGTCGATGCTTATGCTCTTGAGTATCAGATAGTATGCGTTCTTCTTCGAGAGGGCGTGGAAGCCTACGTAGAAGTTTCCGTCTTTCGTTGCCGTGAACTGTGCCTTCTTCTCCAGATAGTCCTGACTCTTGAGCTTCATAACTTCTGTGATGGGTACCATGCGTTCCACGGTGTTCAGGTCGCCTGCTGCCACCTGCAGCTGCTCCTCGCTGCTGCGGGTCTTCACCAGGTATGTCACTTCATACTTCTTGCCTTTCTCCACCTTGAATGGCGGCGAGATTATCCAGTCGTCGGCATCATTTGCGTTATGCCATTTGTATACTGCCACTTTTCCTTCATCGTCATCCACCTTCATGTCAGCTCCATACTGCCATTTGCCGTAGCGCAGGTCGTTGAAGTCGTGGTTCGCGTCGATTACGGTCCAAAGTTCAAATGCTGTCTTTGATTCGAATCCCAGCTGGTAGGGGAGCGTGGAACCGGTTCCGAAAACGCCCTTGTTCGACGTTCCCGTGTGTCCCTGTCTGCCTCCGCAGAAGGCGGTCACTTCGTAGTAGTAGTTGTCCGGGGCTGTGGTCACCTCGTCGTCATACGAAGTGCCGCTGACCGACTCTGCCACCAGGGTATTTCCCGGCTGGCGCACGATGCGGTATGTCAGCTGTGCGGGGTCGATGTATCCGTCGTTCTTTCCTGTCACAGGGGCTGTCCATGCTATGTGGGCCTTGCCGCCGTCGGCTGCCGTGAGCGTCACGTCGGATGGTGCCGCGGGGGCATCGATGCCGATATACTTGGCCTGCGCAATGTGCGGGCCGTCGCCTGAAGCGTTGCTCACTACGATGTCGAAGTTGTGAACGCCCTCAGGCAATGCCGCCGGCGAGAAAGTGAAGGCTGCGCCTGCCGCAACGGTCTTGGTATCGGTAATAGTGCGGTCGATGGTGAGCTTAACGGTTACGCTGCCCGTAAGCGCCGCACCGCCGCTCGTTGTTGCCGGAGCCTTGCCGCTGACGGTTCCTGTCAGACTGCCGTCCGTATAGTTGAGTTTGATGTCGGAAGGCTTGCCTGGGGCGGCGGCTGCCACTTCTGGCTCCTGGATGTAGAGTCCGGTGTATTCCTCATCCTCAGCGAAGTCGCTTATCTTGGATGCCGCTCCCGTCTTGGTGTTCACCTCGTAGAGTGCCGACGATCCGTCCAGATGCATACATGCCCAATAGAGTTTGCCGGTGATAGCGTCGAAGGTGGCTGCCTGCGTATAGTTGGAGGCGCTCACTCCTGTGGGGCCCACCTCGGAGTATGCTCCCGTGGTCTTGTTTATAGTATATAATGTGGATGCGTTCTCTGCGCTTGCCGCATACATCTCTCCGCCTGGCGTGATGGCGAGGAATGCCATCTTGGGGAGTTCGGCGATTGCCGTCACTCGGCCGGTGATGACGTCGAGCGTGGCAAGACACGGCACATACTTCTGTATGAGCTGGTCGGAGTCCACGAATTTCGTCATGTATGAGAGTGCGAACATCTGGTCCGTCGTGCGGTCGTAGGCAAGTGCGTAGGTTATCTGCGACTGGTCGGGATAAATCTGCTGCACCTTTGTCTCCTCGCCTGTCTTCATATTGCGCTGGCAGAGCGTGGTGAAGGTGAATCCCATCTCGGGCGTGTAGATGAAGTAGTTATACACGAACTTGTCGCCCATGATGGTTCCGCCGCCGTTGGGGTTGCCGTAGATGTCGCATACCTTGGTGGAACTCAGGTCGTTGCCCGACTTGAAACTGTATATTCCCCAGTTATAGTCGGTCCACGTCTTGGCGTAGGCAAGACTGCCGAAGATTGTTGTTCCGTCGCCCAGCGCCATCATCGGCGGCATGGGGTTGGGGGCGGATCGGCGCGGTCCGGTGGTCTGCAACGTGCGCGGAGCATCTTTCTGCGTCCTCGCGAAACTTACTATACCAGGTGTCACGGTTTTCTTCGCCTTCTGCGGCAACATCTGCTGCGTCAGCGGTTCCATGCGTACACCTTCATTGTATGCCGCCCCCTTCTTCTGTGCGCTTGCGCCCAGGGAGAGAAGGAACGTCATTGCCAATGACAACATTGAATAAAGAATACCTTTTTTCATACGTTCACGTTGGTGTTAGAATGGTTAATAAATCGTATATGTCTTAAAACTTTTTGCAAATATAAGTAAATTAAAACAACAAACAAGTATTTATCTGTATTTTTCTTACTTTTTGTTTCAGTAAAGACCTTATATTTTTGCTCATTTGAATTGTTTTGCGCATTTTGCTTACGTATTCATACAGTTTTCCGTCCACATACGACTTTACACATTGTCACAACAAAACACCATTAATAATACATAATGCATAATCACCAATGCAAGCCTCCAACATCGGCGGAAAAAGCCAAGATTTCCACGAAAACCACCCGACAGAAGCCACTGGGAAACCGTCCGAAACGAAAAAGACTACATAAAATCAGTATTTTATTTCATAATGCCGCTAAATTGCATTACCTTTGCATATTGGATTAATACATATTTTAAATAGAATATATAATCACTACACATAATATATGGAATATAACTTCAACGAAATCGAAAAGAAATGGCAGCGCCAGTGGGTGGAGGACAAGACCTACAAGGTGGCTGAAGACAAGGATAAGAAGAAATTCTATGTGCTCAACATGTTTCCTTACCCCTCGGGGGCAGGACTACACGTGGGACACCCGCTCGGATACATAGCATCCGACATCTATGCAAGATACAAGAGACTCAACGGATTCAACGTGCTGAACCCGATGGGATATGACGCATACGGACTGCCGGCGGAGCAGTACGCCATACAGACCGGACAGCATCCGGCAATCACCACTGAGACGAACATAAAAAGATACAGACAGCAGCTCGACAAGATAGGATTCTCGTTCGACTGGGACCGCGAGGTGCGCACATGCGACCCGAAATACTACAAATGGACGCAGTGGGCGTTCCAGAAGATGTTCAACTCTTTCTACTGCCTTAAATGCCAGAAGGCGATGCCGATAGAGGAACTCGAAAAGATGTTCTGTGAGAAGGGCAGCGCAGCGGCGGAAAACGTGGCAAAGAGCGAGGAACTCAATTTCACTGCCGACGAATGGAAGCAGATGAGCGAGAAGGAGAAGCAGCAGGTGCTCATGAACTACCGCATCGCATACATCGGAGAGACAATGGTGAACTGGTGTGCCGGACTGGGTACGGTACTCGCCAACGACGAGGTTGTGGACGGAGTGTCAGAGCGCGGAGGATATCCCGTGGTGCAGAAGAAGATGCGCCAATGGTGTCTGCGTGTGAGCGCCTATGCGCAGAGGATGCTCGACGGACTGGAGACCGTGGACTGGAGCGACAGCATCAAGGAGACGCAGAAGAACTGGATCGGTCGTTCGGAGGGAACGGAGATGCAGTTCCGCGTGGCAGGACAGGACTGGGACTTCACCATCTTCACCACTCGCGCCGATACGATATTCGGCGTCACATTCATGGTGCTCGCACCTGAGAGCGAACTCGTGGAGAAGCTCACCACCGTGGAGCAGAAGGCTGAAGTGGACGAATATCTCGCCTACGTGAAGAAGCGCACGGAGCTGGACCGCATGGCGAACCACAAGGTGACGGGAGTATTCACAGGTTCATACGCCGTGAACCCGTTCACGGGAGAGAACATCCCTATCTGGATTTCGGAATACGTGCTCGCAGGATACGGCACGGGAGCCATCATGGCAGTGCCGGCACACGACTCGCGCGACTATGCCTTCGCCAAGCATTTCAACCTGCCCATCATACCGCTCATCGAGGGTGCCGACGTGTCGGAGGAGAGCTTCGACGCAAAGGAAGGCACAGTGTGCAACTCGCCGGCAGAGGGTAAGCAGACTACGGACGGATTCTCGCTCAACGGACTCCAGGTGAAGGAGGCCATCGCGGCTACAAAGAAATATGTTACGGAGAAGGGCATCGGAAAGGTGAAGGTGAACTACCGCCTGCGCGACGCCATCTTCTCGCGACAGAGATATTGGGGAGAACCGTTCCCTGTATACTACAAGGACGAAATGCCATACATGGTTCCTGTGGAATGTCTGCCGCTCGAACTGCCCGAAGTGGACCAGTACAAGCCTACGGAAACCGGTGAGCCGCCATTGGGACACGCCCAGAAATGGGCTTGGGACACGGAGAAGAACGAAGTGGTGGACAAGAAGCTCATCAACAACACCACCGTTTTCCCGCTGGAGCTCAACACGATGCCGGGATTCGCCGGTTCGTCGGCATACTACCTGCGCTATATGGACCCACACAACGACGAGGCTCTCGTGGGAAAGGAAGCCGACGAATACTGGAAGAACGTAGACCTCTACGTGGGCGGTACGGAACATGCCACGGGACACCTGATCTATTCAAGGTTCTGGAACAAGTTCCTGTTCGACATGGGCGTTTCATGCACGGAGGAGCCTTATCAGAAACTCGTTAACCAGGGAATGATACAGGGACGCTCGAACTTCGTGTACAGAGTGAACTCCGACGACCATTCGAAAGCTCCCGTATTCGTAAGCCTCGGACTGAAAGACCAGTATGAGGTGACACCAATCCACGTGGACGTGAATATCGTGAACGCCGACGTGCTCGACATAGAGGCTTTCAAGAACTGGCGCCCTGAATACGAGAACGCCGAGTTTATCCTTGAAGACGGAAAATACATCTGCGGCTGGGCAGTGGAGAAGATGTCGAAGTCGATGTTCAACGTAGTCAACCCCGACATGATTGTTGAGAAATACGGTGCTGACACGCTGCGTCTCTATGAGATGTTCCTCGGTCCTGTGGAGGCAAGCAAGCCATGGGACACCAACGGCATCGACGGCTGCCACCGCTTCCTGAAGAAACTCTGGGGACTCTTCTACAGCCGCGACGGACAGTTCCTGCCCACCGACGATGAGCCTACGGCAGAACAGCTGAAGAGCGTCCACAAGCTTATAAAGAAGGTATCGCACGACATAGAGCATTTCTCATACAACACCAGCATTTCGGCATTCATGATCTGCGTGGGCGAACTGCAGCAGATGAAATGCAGGAACAAGCAGCTATTGCAGGACGTGGTGGTATTGTTGGCTCCGTTTGCTCCGCACGTTGCCGAGGAGCTGTGGCACCAGCTCGGCAACGAGACCACTGTATGCGACGCACGTTGGCCGGAATTCAACGAGAAGTATCTTGTGGAGAGCGAGATACAGCTCACCGTTTCTTTCAACGGAAAGGCACGCTACCAGAAGAAGTTCCCTGCCGACGCACAGAGCGACACCATCCAGAAGGAGGTGCTCGAAGACGAGAGAAGTCAGAAATATCTTGAGGGCAAACAGGTGATAAAGGTCATCGTGGTGCCCAAGAAGATTGTGAATATCGTGATTAAATAGACACATCATATCATTCCCTTCTCCGTCTGCCCCAATGCAGTTGGGGAAGGGGATTTTCTGTTATAACCATACTAACTTTAAATTTTCAAAATTACACACCTTACGCTATGACAGACATTAGCAACAACGTCGGAGTACGGAACGGAAACGGCAAAAACGGATTAAAAGCTTTCTTCAAAAGCGAAACAGGAAAAATGATAATGCGCGAGACGAGGGACTATTTCAACATCACTCTCGGACTCATGCTCTACACATTCGGATTCACCGTATTCCTGCTGCCCTATGAAATCGTGACAGGCGGTATCGCCGGTATCGGAGCCATAGTGTTCTATGCCACGAAGTTCCCGGTGCAGTGGACTTTCTTCATCATCAACGCCGTGCTCATCGTGGCGGCGCTCAAGGAACTCGGACTCAAGTTCCTTACCAAAACCATCTATGCCACTATAGCCGTCACCGTAATGCTCGACCTGGCACAGAAAATAGTGGAACAGCCCGACGGTACTTTCATAAAGCTAATGGGTGAAGGCAACGACTTCATGTCGCTCATCATCGGATGTATGCTCACCGGAACAGCGCTCGCCATCGTGTTCCTCAGCAACGGAAGCACCGGCGGAACGGACATCATCGCAGCCGTGGTGAACAAATACTACAACATCTCGCTCGGAAAGGGCCTCATCATGGTGGACCTCGTGATTATCGGAAGCTGTCTTGCAATCGATTCTTTCGGTACATTCCCGGAGCGTAGCCAGAAGGTGGTATTCGGTCTGTGTACGATGTTCATCGAGTGTAACATGCTCGACTTCGTGATGAACTGGCAGCGGCAGTCCGTGCAGTTCATGATTTTCTCAAAACACCATCAGGAAATAGCCAATGCCATAGCAAAGCAGACCGACCACACAATGACCATACTCGACGGTCACGGATGGTTCTCCGGCAATCCTATAAAGGTAATCTGCCTCATGGCAAAGAAAAGGGAGAGTCCCATCATCTTCCGCATCATCAAATCGATAGACCCGAGGGCATTCGTAAGCCAGAGCAGTGTGCAAGGCGTATTCGGCGAAGGCTTCGACCCGATAAAAGTAACAGGCAAGAACAAGAAAAAGGCTGAAACAGAAGAACAGAAGATGGAGCAGCAACAAGCCCCGTCAAATGCCTGAAAAAAAAGAATAGCCAGAACCTTTAGAATAGCTAGAATTTCTAGAATATCTATAATTTCTAGATTAATCCCCCACTCAAATGAAAATAGCTTTCGCAACAAACAACAAGAACAAACTCGCCGAGATAAAGGAAATTCTCGGCGAGAATTTTGAAGTCCTCTCCCTCAACGACATCAACTGCCACGTGGACATCCCCGAAACAGGAACCACCCTGGAAGAAAACGCCAGGATTAAGGCGGAATACATCTATACCCATTACGGCATCAGCGTCTTCGCCGACGACACCGGTCTCGAAGTGGAAGCCCTCGACGGAGCACCGGGAGTATACTCCGCACGCTACGCCGGAGGAGAAGGACACGACAGCGAGGCAAATATGCGCAAGCTCCTCCATGAACTCGAAGGAAAGGAAAACAGAAAAGCCCGCTTCCGCACCGTCATTGCCTACATCAATGCCGATGCACAACAAGGTGCAGTCCGCCTCGAAGCAATGCTCTTCGAAGGAATATGCCCAGGCGAGATAATCAACGAGAAGCGGGGAGAAACCGGCTTCGGCTACGACCCCATCTTCCAGCCCGCAGGCTACGACAAGACATTCGCCGAACTCGGACACGAGATAAAAAACAAAATCTCACACCGCGCACTGGCCGTAAAGAAATTCGCCGATTATCTTAAAACAAAAGCCTGACAGCCATATTGGCTAAAAAACTATCGTCTGACGAATATATCGACTAAAGACATCTGAAGAATATATCAGCTAAAGGCATCTGAAGGATATATCGACTAAAGGCATCTGACGAATATATCGACTAAAGGCATCTGAAGGATATATCGACTAAAGACATCTGACAGTCATATCGGCTAAAAACAGATGCATGATAGCAATAATCAGACGATTTATCAGTTATATATAATAAGTACAATAACTGACAATTGAACAGATATGCGCAGACACTTAAAGAACATACTCACACTTATGGCGGCACTTGCCATCAATGCAAACGCCGCAACGTTTGACAACTGGAAAGCCTATATGGCCTACGGAAACATAACCGACATAGAACCTGCCGGAAAGCTCGTCTACGTGCTCAGCTCGGGGTCCATATTCTCGTATAACACAAACGACGGAAGCGTCACGACATACGACAAGGTTTATCCGCTAAGCGACTGCACCATATCAAGAATAGCATGGAACAACAACGCACAGAAGCTTATCATCATCTACGACAACGACAACATTGACATGCTCGACAACCGCGGAAACGTGGTGAACATAAAAGGATACAAGGAGAAGTCGATGAACGTTGACAAGACCATCAACAACGTGGTGATAAACGGCAGACTGGCGTATCTGTGCACCGCCTTCGGACTCGTGCAGATAAACATGGAGAACGGACTCCTGATGGAGACATACAACATGGGCAGGAACGTGACGAACTGTGCCTTCGCAAACAACGCCATATACGCATACACCACTGACGGCGTGTTCAAAGGAAGCAACAGCAACAACATCATCAACCCTGCCAACTGGCTGCCCACCAATGAGTCGGTAGACTTCGCTCATCCCAACGACATCAGCGTGACGACCGAAAACGGATACACCCAATACTACACCTACGACAAGACCAACAAATGCTACTGGACAAACCAGAGCGACCAGAAGCTTCAGGCATACACCATAGGCAACGACGGCGGAAAGACCATTACCAAACAAGACATTATCCCCATTGCGCCATTCTACAACTTCTTCGGCTTCATGACCGTCAGCAACGACAAACTGTATGCTTGCAGCGGAATGGACTGGGCAAGGAACAACCCACCGTCAATACAGGTATACGACCCTGCCGACGGATCATGGGAACTCTATGACGCCACAGGAATAGCCGAAAAATACAACATCAAATACAAGGACATATTATGTCTTGCAGTTGACCCGCACGACGACTCCCACGTCATGGCAGGTTCACAGGCAGGAATGTTTGAATACAGAAACGGTAAACTCATCAACCACTTCAACTCGGAAAACAGTCCGATAACCTCCATCGACGGCTTCAACGGAAACAGGAACTACCAGATAATCACCTCGATGGCATACGACAGCAGCAACACGCTGTGGATAACAAACGCCGCCGCAGAAGGAAAATCATTGCTTGGCTATACAGCCGACGGGAAATGGGCGACACCCGACGTACAGATGACGTCAACACAAAGCGTGAACCCCAAAATGATAATTGACAAGAACAACCGGATATGGATAGGATGCGGAATGTATTCTGATAACGGCGTGTTCTGCTATTCAGCCGACAAGACAAACCTTTATTCATACACCAACTTCGTTAACGAAGACGGCAAAGCCATCGGTACGATAGAGTTTCTGCGACAGGTTGCCGAAGACAAAGACGGCAATATATGGGTGGCAACAAGCAATGGTCTGCTCACGCTTACGGACGAATACCAGCGCAACCCGTCGCTCGGATTCTATCAGATAAAGGTGCCGAGAAACGACGGAACAAACTTTGCCGACTATCTCCTCGACGGTGCCAACATCACGGCTATTGCCGTGGACAACGCCAACAGGAAATGGATAGGCACGCTCAGCAACGGCGTTTACGTAATCAGCAATGACAACATGGTGCAGGAGGCGCACTTCAAGGCCGACGACTCCTTCCTGCTCTCGGACAACATCCAATACATCACCATAAACGACAAGACCGGAAGGGTATACATCGGAACGGACAAAGGTCTCTGTTCCGTGGAAAGCCATGCCTCGGAAACCTTCGAGAGTATGGACAAGGACAACGTATGGGCATATCCCAACCCAGTGAAGCCCGACTATACCGGAATGGTGACGGTGGTGGGACTCTCGTTCAACGCCGACGTGAAGATAACCACAACTAACGGCGTGCTCGTGGCAAAAGGCAGAAGCACGGGCGGTTCGTTCCAATGGGACTGCCGCGATCTTAAAGGCAAGCGCGTGGCAAGCGGCGTTTATATGGTGAACACCGCAACAGAGAGCGGCGAGAGCGGCACAGTATGCAAGATTGCCGTCATAAACTGATGATAATAATAAAATAATATCATCACCAACAACTGATGTCTATATAATGAGAATACAACAATCACTTATCCGGAACCTCAGCAGCATAATACTCGTGGCTGTACTCGCCGTCATTGTGGCATACAACTACTTCGGGGAGTACTGCGCCCATTGCGACGGCTACGGATGGGACGGTTCGGTATACTACAAGGACATCGTTCTCAACGGATGGGACCAATACACATCGGGCAACATCAGCCAATACCACACCCACCGTATGCTTCCCTTCCTCATCACACACTATGTGATGAAAGCATTCTCGCTGCCCTTCCCGCCTGCCGAAGTGATGCTTGTGAGCAGCATAATAAACACCACACTACTTTTCATCGCCGTATGCTTCTTCTTCGGAATATCACGCACGATGGGATGGAACCGCAAGACGGAAGCGCTCATTTTTTCCTTCGCCTTCTTCAATTTCCATGTACTCAAGTTCATGGGCTATTGTCCTGTAATGACAGACATGCCGGCGTTCACCCTCAGTATGGCACTCGCCTTTTTCTTCATCAGGAAAAACAAGCCGGGCCTTGTTATAACCGGATTGACAAGCATACTGGTATTCCCGCTGCTTTCGCTCATGGCCCTGCTGCTTCTATGCCTTCCCGGGAAAGCGGTGGGCGACTACACCGCAGCACCTGCAGACATAAAAGGCAGTCCTAACAAGATTCTCAACGCAATGCTGCGCGCCGCAATAATCCTGTGGCTTCCACTTGCCTTCGGAGCATACATATTCTTCCGCCTCTACGTTAGGGGAGTAGACGACTTCCGTTCGGTTTTCATCGCCCGCTATCCGCAGAGCGAATGGATTTCCGTGGCAGGCATCGCGGCATACATCATCTTCTATTTCTTTGCCACAAAGCCCCTGCGCGCCGACATCACGTCTATGCTCAGACAGTTATGCAGCCGTCGGCGCATCATCAGCCTCGCCCTGTGGCTTGCAGGATTCTATGTAATATACACGCTGCCTACAGTCTGCGGCTTCAAGGGAAAGTTCTCGCTCGTCAACGAGTTCGCACAGATATGCCAGTTCCCGGCAACCGACATCCTGATATTCATCGAGACCCATTTCATTTATCTCGGTCTCGGTTTCCTTTTCCTCATCCTCTTTTGGCCGCAGATATGCCATGAGACACGCCGATACGGCATGGGGGCATGGCTGATAGCTGTATTGTCGCTCATTTTCCTGTCCGACATCGAGACGCGCAAGGTAATCTGCTTCTACATATTCCTGCTGCCCATGATGGGCACGGCGCTGGAGAAGACAAGTCTGAAGACATACAACATCATCCTTATACTGATACTGCAGCTTGTATCCTCCGCCTTCTATTATACCATCAACACCGCAGGGATAACGGAAGCCTTCGCCACCTACGATATCGATACATATCTGCAGATGCCTTCACAGCGCTACTATATGTTCCAGGGGCCATGGCAGTCGCACGATATATACCTGCAGTTTCTGTGGATAGAAGCTGTGCTGCTCTTCACGCTGTATAACATTAAGGAAAAGGGAAGCAGGCAATAAATAATAAAGGTAATAAAGCCATAAGGATAAAGGCAACAATAAACATCAAGGATAAAGCATGAAAACAATAAGAAGACTCGCCCTCATCACCCTGCTGCTCATCGCCCTCTTCACGGCAATGATAACAGCAGTGTTCTGCATCCCCACCTCTGCCGTGAGGGAGAATGTGGAGAAATCCGCCATGCAGATAGAGGAGGACGGACTGTGGTACAAGCCCCTCGGCTTTTTCCTTTTCCAGATAGACAACATGACCGACTGCCAGATGCTGCTCATCAACGCCACGGCAGACTCCCGACGACCGGTGTGGGCGGCGATGATGGCGGAGGAATACATCAGCATTACCGACTCGCTGCATCCATACAACGCACTGACCGGCTCCACGAAGACAATGGCAAAAGAAGGAAGAAAACCGGGATACGTATATTCCGACTACGCCCGCTACTGGCACGGCTACCAGATATTCTTGCGCCCGCTGCTCACCGTCTTCAGCTACCACACGATACTGGCGATAAACTGCACGCTCCTGGCGCTGCTCATCCTCTTCGTCCTGTATGCCACATACAAGACGCTCGGCATCATCCACGCATCAACGCTCGCCGCCAGTCTTATACTGACAAACGTGTTCATCGTGCCGCTCGCCCTGCAGTTCAGCACCTGCTATTACATCTTCCTCCTTGCCATGGCATTCTTCATGCTGAAGCCAGACTACGCCATACGCAAGGACACCTGCATATATACATTCTTCATCATCGGTGGCGTAACCTCCTTCATGGACTTCCTCACCACACCGCTCCTGACGCTCGCCATGCCGCTCCTGACGCTCATGGCGCTCATGGCGCTCAACCAAGGGAGAGACCCATACCGGAAACCCTCCATCCTACACACCAGCATGGCATGGGGTGCCGGATACGCCATTATATGGATATCAAAATGGTGTGTAGGAACCCTGCTCACGGGCCACGACATCTTCTCCTCGGCATTGGGCAACGCCCAGCTGCGCGTGGGAAACACACTGATATTCGGCGGCAGGGTAATCTCAATCAACGACTTCATACAAATCATATACAGCAGGATAAGCGCCATCATCAGCCCTTGGGCGATAATAGGCTTCATCCTCGTCATGGCAGCCCTCGCCGCCCTGTATATATATAAGCACCGCCGGATTACGCGCCAATACGGATGGCTCCTCATCCTGGCAATGATGCCCGTGGCATGGTTCGTGGTTATGAAGAACCACTCGCTGCAGCACATCTTCTTCACGTGGAGGGACTTCCTCATCACCGTGTGGTGCCTTATCCTATATATATGTCTCACACTCAGAAAACCTAAAGTCCTATGAAAACAGCCGTACTGATACCTTGCTACAATGAGGCAATGACAATAGAGAAAGTGGTGGCCGACTTCCGTCGCGAACTGCCCGACGCCACTATATACGTATACGACAACAACTCCACCGACTCCACGGCGGAGATAGCCCGACGGGCAGGCGCCATAGTGAAGCGCGAATACCGCCAGGGCAAGGGCAACGTGGTGAGGAGCATGCTGCGCGACATAGATGCCGACTGCTATCTGATGGTGGATGGCGACGACACATATCCTGCGGAAAGCGCCAGGGAGATGTGCCGCCTCGTGGAAGACGGGGCAGACATGGTGATAGGCGACCGCCTGTCATCCACCTACTTCACGGAGAACAAGCGCCCCTTCCACAACGAGGGTAACCGACTCGTGCGCTTCCTCATCAACAGGATATTCCATAGCGACATACACGACATAATGACCGGATACAGAGCCCTCAGCCGCACCTTCGCCAAGAATTTCCCAATCATATCGCGCAACTTCGAGATTGAAACCGAGATGACCATACATGCCCTCGACAAGAACTTCCTTATCCGCGAACTGAAGATAGACTACCGCGACCGCCAGGAGGGCAGCCACTCCAAGCTCAACACCTATCTCGACGGCATGAAAGTGGTGGCCACGGTATTCATGATGTTCCGCGACTACCGCCCGCTCAAGTTCTTCAGCCTTGTCAGCGCCCTGCTCCTGCTGCTCGCCATACTGATGTTCATCCCCGTATTCATAGAGTATATGCAGACGGGACTCGTGCCGCGCTTCCCCACGCTCATCGTGAGCGGATTCATCGGCATCGCCTCGCTGCTCACATTCTTCTGCGGCGTGGTGCTCGAAGTGATGACAAAGAAACACAGGCAGCTCTACGAACTCATGCTGCTCAAGGAGAAATAATCCGCAGGAAAACAAACATACAAACAATAACAAATACAAAACACTTCAACAAGAATGACCATTACAACTACATCAAGCGCAGTCCCACAGGCCAAGAAGCAGAGAAAGCCATGGATAGACAACCTCAGGGGACTGGCTATGATATTAGTTCTGCTCGCACATACGGAAATCTACTACAGGGGGGAAATAGTAAACTACAACATCTACGGCGTAGACTGCCTCATCATCTTCTTCTTCCTTTCCGGCTATCTGATGTACCGTGAAACGGAGTTCAACCTGAAGAACAAGGTGAAGTCAGTCTTCAGATACATCGTCCTGCCATATTTCATCTTCACCATATCCCTCTCCCTGCCCAAGAGCATCGTCTACGGCGCATCGCTGGACATAAAGGAGACCGCCCGCGACATCATCATGGGCAACGGCTCATGGTTCGTGGCAGCCCTCGCCCTATCAGAGTTGATATTCTCCACGGTGCTGTATCTTTCCAAGAAGAACACCAAGTGCCTCTGGGCAACGGCAATCATCGCCTTCCCCCTCTCCATATACATGTCTTACTCGCCCATGCCACTCTTCTGGCAGGCCGACAACGCCTTGCAGGCATTGCTCTTCATCACCATCGGATATACCTACCATAAGTATGAAGCCCTGCTTGACAAATACAACAAGCCCATTACCATCATCCTTCTCTTCGCCATCCTCCTCCTCCTCAAATGGCTGGAATACATATACGGCGCCAAGATGATAGTATGGAGAATAGACATAAACAATTACCCGCTCTTCCTCGCCGACACCATCGTCTGCGCCATAATGATGACGATGATATTCAAGCGGCTGCCCGATTTCCCGTTGCTCAACTGGACAGGCAGACACACCCTCGTCTACTACTTCTTCTGCGGCGGCGTACCGCTCCTCACAAGCAAGTTGCTCATGCGCATCGGTATACCATACAACGGCAACTACCTGCTCATCCTCGCAGCCTTCGCCCTGGTCTACCCGATCACGTCGGCCCTCGTTTGGGTGGTCTACCGCTATCTCCCCTTCACCGTGGGGAAATGGAAGAGCCGCGCCTGATAAGGAATAAGGCAGATGTCAACAGAGAATAAGGAGAAAGAACATATCTCCTTGTCTACTCGTATCTCGTCTACTTAAAAAATATTTTTTTCTTTTTTTACCCTCACACCCTCACTTTTCCGCTGAAACGCCCTGTTTATCGGGCTTTCAAGGGTGAGGGTAAGTGTGAGGGTAGAAATTTTACCCTCACACTATCCTCACACTATCCTCACACTCCCCCAACACTTCCGGCAGGAAAGCTGCTTGTCGGTGATTCTATGGACGGCGTGAAGCTATGGTTTTCGGGAGTATGAGCAGTGGTTTACCGTCAGTATAGCTATGCTGCACTGTTGGTGCAGGTATGCTGCCACTGTTGGTGTACCTATGCTGCCCCTTTGGTATTCCTATGCTGGACCAACAGTATTCCTATGCTGAACCATCGGTATTCCTATGCTGAACCATCGGTACCAGAATGCTTTACTCTTCTGGTACCGTTTTTTTATTTAATTTACAGCCAGTATTTTTCCAATCATTATATTAAACCCGTCTACATCCAGCATCAACAACCATGTGGATAACCCCGTGGAAAAGTGTGTGGATAATACATGCGTTATCCACAGCAAGAAGGGAAGGCAAGGGGGCCAAGTGGATATCAACACACTTATAAACAGGTATTGGAGAAAATTTCCACGCTTTTTCATCCACAAAAGATATAAACTTATTATCTTTGCACTGAATGTGGGTATTGTGGATAAATCATGTTAGAAACTGAAAAACAACATGAAAGAGTATTAATAACTTCTGAATAAAACACCATAAGACGTGGACAACGGAATACGCAAGAAAAACATCAGAAAGTTATCAACTTATCCACAGGATATCATACAATACATTTTTTTCTTTCTTTAATTTTTAAAACAATAAAAGAATATAATATATGGATGTGGATAAAAAATGGGTAGAGAAGGGTTTCATTGATGAACCCGCTGCCGAAGGCACGGATCTCGCTGCCGAGATAAGAAGGATGTGCAAGGAGAAGAACGCCGTGATCCTGGCACACTATTACACGACGGGCGACATCCAGGCGGTGGCCGACTTCATCGGCGACTCGCTGGCGCTGGCACGCAAGGCGGCTGACACGGATGCGGACATCATCGTGATGTGTGGCGTGCACTTCATGGCGGAGACCTGCAAGCTGCTCTCGCCCGATAAGACCGTGATCTGTCCGGACCTCAATGCGGGATGCTCGCTCGCCGACTCCTGCCGTGCGGAGGACCTGAGGAAATACAGGGAGGAGCACCCAGACTACAAGGTGGTGAGCTACGTTAACACCACGGCTGCCGTGAAGGCGCTTACGGACATCGTGGTGACGAGCGGTAATGCCAAGAAGATTGTGGACTCTTTCCCGAAGGACGAGAAGCTCATCTTCGGACCGGACTATAATCTGGGCTCTTACATCAACAGTGTGACGGGCAGGGACATGCTGCTCTGGAACGGCGGATGCCACGTGCACGAGCGTTTCTCCGCACCCGATATCGTAAGACTGAAGAAGGAGCATCCGGGCGCTGAGGTGTTGGTACACCCTGAGTGCAAGGGACCCATCGTAGCTCTCGCCGATGTGGTGGGTTCTACGGCCGTATTGCTGAAGCATGCCGTGGAGAGCGACACCAAAGAGTTCATCGTGGCTACCGAGGCTGGAATCCTGTATGAGATGACGCGCAAGTGTCCCGAGAAGACATTCATCCCCGTACCGCCAGAGGTGAGCGAGGGTGGAGCCGGATGCTCATGCAATGAGTGTGACTACATGAAGATGAACACGCTGCTCAAGATTTACAACGCTCTTAAATACGGATGGCCCACGGTGGAAGTGGCTGAAGACATTGCCCGCGAGGCCGTGAAGCCGATAGAGAGGATGCTCGAACTGTCGTAGAGACGAGTTGAATACACAGACAATGCCCCTGATTAGTTTTATAATACCTTATTATAATGTCCCGCTGCCCCTCGTCATGGAATGTGTGGAGAGCATAGCCCGGCTGCGCCTCGGTGCCGGGGAAAGGGAGATTATTGTGGTAGACGACGGGTCCGATGCGGACATAAGCCGTGAGTTATCCACAGTATGTGGGGATATTGTGTATATCCGTCAGGCAAACGGCGGACTGAGCGACGCCCGCAACACGGGAATAGATGCTGCCAAGGGCGAGTACATACAGTTTGTGGATGCCGACGACAGGATTGTCACGGCGGTATACGACGGTTGCGTGGAGAAGCTGCGGGCGGCACGGCCCGACCTGCTGATGTTTGGCCATACCAGCCATGAGGGGCGTCAGGAGCCATGCCGGTGGGCTGTGGAGACGTCGGGCGCGGCATATATGGCGGAAAACAATCTTCACCCTATGGCGTGGGGATATGTGTTCCGCAGGTCGATACTGGGCAGTCTGAGGTTTTTCAAGGGCACATTCCATGAAGACGAAGAATTCACCCCACAGCTGATGATAAAGGTACGCAGAATGAAAAAGACAGACGCCGCGGCGTATTTCTACCGTCTGCGCACGGATTCCATCACCACCACAAGGAGCGAGGCGCACACCGAGAAGCGGCTCGACGACGTATGGCGCATCATAAGGAAGCTCAATTCCATTGCCGCCTCGCTGCAGGGCGTTGAGCGGCGGGGCATGCAGCGCCGCGTGGACCAGCTCACGATGGACTATATCTTCAACATCATACGTATGAAGAAAAGCCGGCGGCAGTTGGACGGAAGGATAGGAATGTTGCGCAGCGAAGGACTCTTCCCGTTGCCGGCAAGGGACTATACTATCTCCTACGGCATATTCAGACTTTTGGCCGACAGTGATTTGGGACTGCGTATCCTCTCCCTTTTCATTCCGCTGACAAGGAGCGGGAGATAAGGAAACAATACATACCGGAAAGGAAACAATACATGCACATACTCGAGTTACCCTCTTTTTTCCCACCATACGGCGGACTGTTCTGTCTGGACCAGAGCCGTGCCCTCAACACGGGGGACAACACGGTGCGCATACTTGCCAACGTTAACCTGAGCGCAAGACTCTCGCCGCAGCTTTATTTCCGTGGCGAGAGGAATGCCTTCTTCATGCGGATGCAGGGAGTGGAGGTGATGAAGCATTATATGAGGGGGATTCCGTTCTTCACCAGAGCAAACGCCATGTGGTGGCTGAGAAGCACCGAGAGACTTGTGGAAAAGTATATGGCAAAGTATGGAAAACCCGACATCATCCACGCCCACTGCTGTCAGTGGGCAGGCTGCGCCGCCTTCAGGGTGTGGCGTAAGCATGGTATTCCGTATGTTATAACCGAACATCTCTCCTCGGAGCTTATCCTGAAGGAATATACAGCCGACACCGGCAAGGCGTGGCAGATTCCTTATGTGGAGGAGGCATACAGGAATGCGGCGCTCGTTATACCTGTTTCCGGTGAGCTTGTGGACGATCTGAAGACGATATACCGGTGGGACTGCAAGTGGCAAGTGGTGTCGAACATTGTGGATACCTCCTTCTTCGGATACCGTAAGCGGCAGCCGCTTACACCCCGACGCCCTCTCCGGCTCTGCTGTATAGCCAATTTCGTGGTGGGCAAGGGTTATGACGTGATGTTTGAAGCCGTGAGGAAATATCTGGATACGACGGGCGACAAGGTGGAGATTGTGGTGGCAGGACGCTTCACAGACTCCGACAGGGCAAGGAGGCTTGTGGAAAGCCTTGGACTCGAAGATGTAGTGACGCTGCGCGGAGAGGTGGACAAGCATGAGGTGTTGAGGATTCTGCACGAGAGCGACTGCATGTTGCTCGCCACACGGAAGGAGTCGCAGGGACTGGCTCTGCTCGAGGCGATGGCCACGGGAATGCCGGTGATAACCACCGACAGCGTGCCGGAGTGCGTAAGGATTGAAGGGGGCTGCATCACCGTGCCTACGGATGATTCCGGTGCTATGGCCCGGGCTATAGCGCTGATACGCCGTGAGAGTTTGAACGACTGTCCGCAGGCCTCCCGCCGTGTAGCTGAATCCACTTCGCCACAGGTGATAGGTAAACAGCTCAACGACTTGTTTCTTGACATCGTAAAAGGAAGAAAATAAAAGGAAAAAACACGTCTTGCCCATGATTTGCAACAAATTTTAATCGTTATTGCCCCTGATTTGCAACAAAATTTAATTGTTGTTGCCCCTGATTTGCAACAAAAAAGATGTATCTTTGCCCATGATTTAGAACAAAATACTATGTTTAGACGTGATATTTTAGGCAAGTTAGAGGCTTGGAAGCAAGATAAATGGCATAAACCTCTTATACTTAGGGGCGCAAGACAGGTGGGCAAGACAACTGTCGTGAACGAGTTTGGAAGCCAGTTTGACAATTACCTGTATTTCAATTTGGAGAATACAGAAAGCATCAAGCTGTTCGAGATGGGAATTCCGTTGGACGACCTGGTTAACATGCTGTATGCCAGTCTCGGAAAGACGCAGCAAGACGGTACAACGCTGATTTTCATAGACGAGATACAGAATTCGCCCAAGACTATCGCTCTGCTCAGATATTTCTATGAGCAGAGACCCGACCTTTATGTAATTGCAGCGGGCAGTCTGCTGGAGAATCTTGTGGACGTTAAGGTGAGTTTCCCCGTAGGACGGGTGCAATATATGGCACTGCACCCTTGTTCTTTCCGTGAATTCTTGGGTGCAATAGACAAGGCGAACCTTCTGGAAATACTCAGTCAGAAGGCAGAATATACCGTTGCGTTCCACGACCAGCTCATGCATCTGTTCAATATCTATGCCATAGTGGGCGGAATGCCGGAAGCCGTGCAGCGTTATGCCGAGACAAAGGACATTATAGCCATTGAGGATGTTTATGAAACGCTTGTACAGGCTTATAAGGATGATTCGGAGAAATATGCACGGGGCAACAAGCTTTCTGATGTTGTGCGCTTTATCCTTTCGTATGGTTGGGCATTCTCTGGCGAGACAATCACCTTGGGGAATTTCGCCAATTCGGGTTATAAGTCGCGTGAGGTGGGCGAAGCCTTCCGTCTCCTTGAGAAGGCAATGATACTGGAGCTGGTCTACCCCGTATCTTCTACCATGATGCCTATAATCCCCGAAACAAAACGGATGCCGAAGCTTATATGGTTTGATACCGGGCTGGTGAATTATCAGGCAGGCGTAAGAAAAGAGATAATCGGTTCTACGGAAATGGTGGACAGCTGGCGCGGACATATTGCCGAACAGATAACGGCACAGGAAATCCTTTCGATGGAAGACAGGGTGGGACAACACCGCTCTTTCTGGGCCAAGCCCAATAATGGGGCTGAGGTGGATTTCATCTTTATGCATGAATCAAAGGTATATCCGATAGAGGTGAAGAGCGGGACCAATTCACATCTGCGTTCCCTACAGTCTTTCATGGATAATTCTGATATAGACATCGCTGTACGTATATGGTCCAACCCATATTCTGTGGATGAGGTAAAGACTCCAAAGGGAAAGATGTTCCGACTGATAAACCTGCCTTTCTATTTGACAGGCAATCTGCACAGAATACTTGATGATATGATAAAAGGATAATTTCTTTGGGGATATATCATATCCTCTTCAAGGCAACGAAAACCTTTCTTGTTGCCAAAAGGATATTCCATAGGGGGCTGCCCGACATGATTGTCCGGGCGGCCCTTGTCTTTATGTCGGGCTTCACGCCCCAAGTTTTCATCAGGGCGCAGGCTTCGTCGCGGAGGACCTTGTCGTGGCTGCGGAAGGCGTGCATGAGGAGGGCGAAAGCCTTGTCGGCAAAGAATTTGCGGGTGATGGGCGTATTGATGCCGAACATGCCCGCCAGACGGAAGGAGAGCGATGCCGTGCGGCTGACGAAGCGGAACTGCCTACGGTCGTCGGGCTGGAAGGATACCGAGGGGCGCCCCACGCTGTAGTTCAGAGTATGGTCGGGCAGATAAGCCACGTCTCCGTTTGCGGCGAGCATACATACCAGTTGCAGGTCTTCGCATCCGTTATCGGGATTGCGGAAGAGTTCCGGGTCTTCATCATAGCATCTCTTTATCACGTCGGCACGGTAGAGTGACGTGCAGGTATGCACCACGGGGGCGGTGGTCTGTGTGATTACCGCCTCCAGGATGTCTGTCCCCTTCGTGATGAGTGCAGGGAACGGGACGTATGTGTTGTCCTTTGTATTGTGGGTATCCTCATTGTAGAAGCGCCAGTTGGTGTGGACGAGGGTAACCGTGGGATGCTCCTCCATGATGCGGAGTTCCTTCTCCAGCTTTTCGGGGTCAGTCCAGAAGTCATCGCCGGCGCAGTCAGCGATGTACTTGCCGCGGCAGGCCATAAGACAGTCATAGTAGTTGCGTATCATTCCCTTGTTCGGAGCCTTGGGCATAAGGCGCACGATGTGTGGACAACGCTGTGCATAACTCTCGCATACGGTTCTTGTGGAGTCGGTGGAGCTGTCTTCGCCCACCACTATCTCTATGGGCAGATGACAGCGCTGCATGAGTATAGAGTCGAGCGTGCGGGCAATGGTGTCCTCCTGGTTGTATGTTGCTACTATTACGGATATCTTGTCTTCCATCATGGGCGGTTACTTCTTGTTGATAAAGATGCCGAGCTTGTAGAAATTGAGCAGCGGCACGATGGGGCGTTCGCCCGTCAGGTTCCGCCTTATGGGCTTCCTCATGGCGTTGAAGAGCAGTCTGTAGGGCGTAGCCAGATGCAGTTTGTTGAGTCTGTCGGCGGCGTCAATGATGGCCGAATAGCCGCGCAGCTCGTCGTTGAAGGCATGGAGCGTGTCCATTCCCGTCTCCATCTTGCTGACGAAGCCTGGGTTTGTCTCGAAGTCATCGAGCATTATAGGGTTGTCGATATGCGTGATGCGGATATTGTTGTCGTGCAACTGTCTGCCCCACATCACGTCTTCGTAGCCGTAGCGGCGGAAACGCTCGTCGAAGGGGATGCTGAGAATGATGTCGCGGCGCACCATGAAGTTCGACGTGTTGAAGTTCTTGTATTCCCTCGCCTGTCTGCCTTCGGCGGTGTTGTGCGGTTCGTATTTCTTCTCCATACGGTAGCGTATGTTGTGGCAGAGACAACTGCTGTCGCCTCCGATGCGGAGTCCGCCGCACGCCACTTCCACGTTTTCCAGACTGACGTATCTGCGTATGAAGTCGTCGGAGCATACCTTGCGGTCGCTGTCGAGGAAGAGCAGGTATTCGTATTGTGCCTCCGAGGCGAGGAAATTCCTTATTGCCGCCCTGCCCACATTCTCCTTTCTCACGATATAGCGGCAGCATCCCAGTTTGTTGATGCTGCTGTTCGCCCTGGTGAATGAGGGGTCCGGCGACCCGTCGTCGGCAACGATGATTTCGTATCTGAATCCGTCGCTCCCGATGCTTTCAGCCTGGCGCCGCAGTTCTTCCACGAATCCGCCGCACAGGTTGTTGTATGATGGCATGAGTATTGACAGTGACTTTATCATAGATTGCAGTTTTTTCTTTTATAACGAGCAAATGGTGTTTTTATTTTCCCATGCTCCATTTATTTATGGTATACCCTGAAATTATTACGAGTAGACGAGTAGACAAGTGGACGAGATACGAGTAGACGAGTAGAATACTTCGCATTCTCTCACATTTGCCCTCACACCCTCACACCTACCCTCACCACTGAAAGCCCGATAAACAGGGCGTTTCAGGCGGAAAGTGAGGGTGTGAGGGTAAAAAAAGAAAAACTTTTTTTATAGAAAATGGAGAAACTCTACTGAATTACATACCATAAAAAATATATAATGAAATGAGTATGGAAAGGTGAATGGTATAATAAAAACAGCCAAACCATCTGATGAGAATTTTGGGGTGAAGCAATGATGAAATCCGGAAGCTCAATATCAAAAAAATAGAAAGGAACACTATTCACCTTGCTCGAGTCGGCATCCAACTTATAGCAATAGCTTTCACTCCGTCTTTATACTCTCTACTGGGTTCTCCGTGGCTACGCGCCACGACTGTGCCACTACCGTAAGAATGACAACAGCCGATACGCCCACGAAGCTCAGCGGGAAGAGCCACCAATAAATTGGCGTGTGCTCGGCGAAGCTCTGCAGCCATTGGCGGCTCAGCCAATAGCCGAGCGGTGCGGCAATGACGAACGATGCGACGAGAGGCACGCTATAGCGCACGGCAAACAACCGCACCACCGCCCCCACAGAGGAACCCATCACCTTGCGGATGCCAATCTCCTTGCGACGGTATTCGGTTTCGAACATCGTGAGCGAGAACACTCCTATGATGGTTATTATGATGCAGATGATGGCGAAGAGCTTAACCTGGGAGATGAAGCGGAACTCATCCACGTAGGTCCGCTGCAGCGCATCGTCGAAGAACTTCATCTTATAGTCGCCGTATGAGGCATCCAGACGGTTGAGCACCTTTTCTATGCCTCGCTTTGCCTCTATTTTGTCATGTCCCTCTGCCACACGCACGAAGAGATTATAGCAGCGGTTGCCCACGCGATTCATTGCCAAAGGGTCCAACACGAGGAAAGCGACGGAGAGGATGCTGTTATCGTTGCGCACCGACTTCATCCTGAAGTTGTTGCACACTCCAACGATGAGGTAGTTGACGTCGCCCCATTCACTCCGGCTGCCTATCGAGTCGCCCACGTGCAGCCATTTGTATTTGTCCATCATCGTGCGGTTCATGATATACGCTCCTGTCTGGCTGTCCGACTCCTTGAAGTCGCGTCCCTCCTCAATCTTCAGTCCCATCGTGCGCAGATATCCGGGGTCGCACAGCATCACCTGCATGTTCATCGACTTGTCACCGTTGCCGCGAAACCACCCCATATATTGGTCGCCGGCACCTATTGCATCCTGTGCATACCCCACGCTCTCCACGTATGGCAGCTTCTGCAGTTCAGCCCGTATGGCAGCTTTCTTCTGACAAGCCTCCGCTGTGAGTCCGGTGAAGAGCACCTCGTTCTTGGCGAAGCCGTAGTCGCTGTTGAAGATGTAGTTCGACTGGCTCGCCATCACACCAATATATATCGCCAGGACGAAAGCCACGCAGAACTGCACTCCCATTATCGCCATGCGCAGTTTCCTGCCGCGCGGCGATAGTCCGAAGGAGCCTTTCAGTACCATTGCCGGTGTGAACGACGTGCTGTACCATGCCGGCACGACAGCCGACAGGGCACCCACAGCCAGCGCTGCCACTGCCATTACAGTAGTCAGCATTGCATTTGCCCCGAAACTGATGTCTCCCGACACGAGATTCATGCAGGTCTCGCTGCGCTGGAAACCCATCACGATGAGGAAGGCTATGAAGAGACCTATAAAGGCGATGCCCACATTCTCCATTATCATCTGCAGACGCAGACTGCTCTGCGAGGCTCCCATCACGCGGCGTGTGTTTATGCTGCGTATGCGCATCGGCACTTCGGAGAGCGTGAAGTTCAACAGATTCAGCAGAGCTATGAACAGGATGAATACCGATGCCACGGTGAGCACATTCACCAGGTTGCGGTTGCCCTTGTCGCCTAAGCCTACGCCGGAGAAATATATATCATCTACTGGGGTGAGCCGGAAGCTCTGACCATATTCTTTATCGAATTTCTTCTCGTCGGTATATCCCGTCTGCCTCATCACTTCCTTCTTGAATGCACGCTCCACAGCCGCCTTGTTAGCCGGATCGTCAAGGCGCACGAATATGTTGAAGCTCCACTCCGATGCGTCGCCGGCATCCTTCGGATTCTCACACATATAGAGTCCGTTGCCAATGGAGCAGTTGTCGGGCATGTCTTCGCTCACTCCAACAACGGTGATGGACTTATCCACGCCGTTTTCCTTCAGGGTGAACGTCTTGCCCACCGCCTTGTCTGTTCCGAAGAGTTTCCCGGCCGTGCTGCGGTTTACGATAGCCGTCGCCCCGTAGTCCCAGGTCTTGCTGCTGCCGTACAGCAGCTTGCCGCAGAAGAATTCCACGCCGGGTTTCGACATACCTATATATAATACATTTATAGTGTTTTCGCCGACGGTCACATTTGTCTGCCTGTTGAATGCCATATTCACCGTCTGTTCCACATGGGGAATCTCCTTTATTATCTCTTCGTATGGGCGACAGAGATGGCATCCCCATTTGTTGTCGAAGAGTGCGGTCTTCACTTCGAGCCGGAACGTGCGGTCGTAATCTTTGATGTTGTAGTTGTATGTGCGGTTATATATCACCTGTGTCATGAACAGGTAGAACGTCGCCACTGCCACTCCCAGTCCGAACAGGTTGAGCAGCGTTGCCAGGCGGTAGCGGCGGAACAGATACAGTAAGCTTTTCATATGCCATTCCTCCTTTCTCAAAGAATATTGTTGTTGTCCACCACCTGTCCGTCGAACAGGTTTATGATGCGGCTTGCCATTTGGGCATCGTGCTGCGAGTGGGTCACCATCACAATCGTCGTGCCTTCGGCATTGAGCTGTGCGAGGAGTTCCATCACGGCGAGTCCGCTCTTGGAGTCGAGGTTTCCCGTCGGCTCGTCGGCGAGGATGAGCTTCGGTTTGCCCACCACGGCACGTGCTATGGCAACACGCTGCTGCTGTCCGCCCGACAGCTGCTGCGGATAATGTTTGGCGCGGTGGCTCATAGCCACCTTGCGCAGTATTTCCGTCACTCGTTCGCGTCGTTCCTTTGCCGGCACGCCCATATAGCGGAGCTGCAGGTCTACGTTCTCTTCCACGGTCAGCTCGTCGATGAGGTTGAAGCTCTGGAACACGAAGCCGAAGCGTCCGCGGCGGTAGCGTGTGCGTTCCTTCTCCTTCAGTCTTGCCACCGGCTCTCCGTCGAGCCAGCACTCACCGGAGTCGGGGTTGTCGAGAAGTCCGAGGATGTTCAGCAGTGTGGATTTTCCGCAGCCGCTCGGTCCCATTATGGCTACGAACTCTCCGTCGTCCACGTTTATACTAACGCCGTTCAGTGCTACGGTTTCCACTTCTTCCGTGCGGAAGATTTTCGTCAGGTTTTCTGTCTTTATCATTGCAGTATGTTTTTTTATGTCTTGTTTGTTTCGATATAAATTGCCGTTGTGCTCTCTATTTCAGTATCAGCACTTCGTTGTCCTTGAATGCTTCGTAGCCGCTCGTCACCACGCGTTCTCCCGGTTCCAGTCCGTCGGTCACCTCATAATACTGCGGGTTCTGCCGTGCTATGCTTATGTTGCGTCGGTAAGCCTTCTTGCCCGATTTGTCGAGCACGAATATCCAGTTGCCGCCAGTGGCTTGGAAGAAGGTGCCGCGCGGAATGAGCGTTGCCTGCTGCGACTTTCCCAATGCCAGTTCCACGTAGTAGGTCTGTCCGCTGCGCATCTGTGCCGGTCGTTCGCCCACGAACACGAAGTCGGTGCGGAAGGAGCCGTTGCGCACCTCCGGATACACCTTGCGCACACGCAGCCGGTATGTCTTGCCGTCGCGGTTTATCGTGGCAAGCAGTCCGGGGCGCACACGGTCGATGTAGTGTTCGTCAATCTGTGCCTGCACCTTGAAGTCGGAGAGGTCGTTTATCTGTCCTATGTTCTGTCCGGCAGAGATGTTCTGTCCCAGTTCCACATCGAGCAGTCCGAGTTCGCCGTCGATAGCCGAGCGTATCTCGAGTTTGTTCTTACGTTCCCGCACGAGCAGCACGTTCTTCCTCATATTGTCGAGGTTGTCCTCCATCTGTGCCATCTGCACCCGGCGGTAGATGCTGTCCTGTCTCAGCCGTTGCGCCACGAGACTTTGCTTGCGTCGTGCCAGCCGGTAGTCCTCCAGGCTCTGTGTGTATGTCTCCTTGCTGATGAGTCTTTCCTTATACAAGCGTGCGTTCTGGTTGCAGGCGCGCTGCTTGCGTTCGCAGTCCATGTCGAGCGTAGCCTGTTCGGTGCGATTGTTCAGCCGGTCCTGTTGCATTGCCACCTGTGTGTTGCGCAGCAGGTTCTGTTTCTCGGCAAGCTCCGCCTCGGCATTGAGAATCTGCAGGTCGAGGTTGCTGTTGCTCAGTCGCAGTATCACGTCGCCCTTTCTCACACGTGTTCCCTCTTCCACAGGTTTCTCTCTAACTATGCCACCCTCCTCTGGAGAAATCTGCACCACCTGGATAGGCACCACCTGTCCGTTCAGCCGCACGTAGTCGTCGAACCGTCCGTGGGTCACGTTGCTTATCGTCAGGTCGCGCATGTCCACGGTCATTGTGCTTGCCGTCGAACTGAACACTATCCATACGAGTACTGCCGTCAATGCCGTTGCCGCAGTGATATACCAAGCGTAGCGGCGAAGAAATGTTTTCTTTTCTATCTGTCGGTCCATAATATATTACATTTTATAGTGAGGCTTGCCTGTAGTATGCAAGCAGTCTTCTGTTATACATCATTGTAAGTTGGCTTTGCAGCAGTTTCACTCTCGACTGCAGCAGCGTCACCGCCGCCGTCCTCACGTCGATAGCCGATGCCATACCCTCCTCAAACTTGCGTGTGGTGATGTGTGCGGCAATGCTGTCCGCCTCCACCTGTTCGTTCGTTTTCAGCATCTCCTTCTCGCTGTTCCGCACGTCGGCAGTGGCTTCCGCCACAAGGCGGCGCAGTTCCGAACGCTCATAGTCGAGCGTCTCACAGGCACGGTCGAGGGCTATGCGGCGCGAGCGCACCGTTGTCAGAGTGGCAAGACGGTTAAAAATTGGTATGCTGAGCGTGAATGCCACATATTCGCCGGCGTTGTTCTTGAACTGCTGGCTGAAAGGCGCATGTCCACCCGTATCCATATTGCGGAAGAACGAGGTGGACACGCCGCCGGAAAGAGAGATTTTCGGTAGAAAACCGCCACGGGCTGCCCATAGCCCATAGCGTGCTGCTGCCACTTGGCTTTCTGCCTGGGCTATGCGTGGGTTCCGGGCGAGTGCAGCAGGGGTGACACCGCCGTCAGCCTCTGGCAGGATAGACAGAGTCTCAACAGACGGTCTTTCCACTATCAGTGTGTCTTCGATAGGGAAATTCATCAACTTTTTCAGCGTGAGCAATGCCTTGGTGGTCTGGCTCTGCATGTGGGTCAGTTCGTAGTCGTCGGCGGCAAGAGTGGCGCGCATCTGTGCCACGTCAGCTTCGCTCTTCTGTCCCACCTCTGCCATCACCTCGGTCTGGCGGAGCAGCTGTAGGCTCTCCTCACGCTTCTGCATGGTGTGCTCCACGGCTCCCTGGCAGTAGAGCAGATCCATACACGCCTTGCAGACTTGCAACGCTGTGGCATCCTTCTCCGCTTGTACTGCCGAGCGTCCCATTGCCACGTTGGCTCGTGCCATGCGCAGCTCGTTGTAGCGTTGCAGTCCGTCGAAGATGGTAAGCGAAGCCTGCAGTCCGTAGCCGTTATAGAAGGTACTGACGTCGGTGTAGGCGTTCGTCTCCGGGTCTACGGCGCGGCCGAAGTTCATCTGTGCACTCACTGAACCGTACACTTCAGGCAGGAAAGCCCCGATGGCACGTGTCTTGGCGGTGCGGTTCTCGTCGAGGTCGAACTGTCTCTGCCGCACGCTGTGGCTGTGGTCCGCGGCATACTTCATGCAGCGCTCCACGCTCCACGGTTCTGCTGCCTGCACCGATATGGCGGTTATCAAGAGTAGTGTTGATATGAATGTACGTTTCATTGTCTTTTCGTTTTCTTTTCTATCTGCAAATTTACGCCACGCCATCAACGCCCGGAAGATATTCGCCGGGAAAATAGCCCGTTGTATGATTATCATACAGCATATTGTATGAAAATCATACACTTCGTTTATGAGTGGCGTTTCTCTTTGCGTGTTCAGGAAAAAGATGTAACTTTGCCGTATCTCATAAAGGCGGAAGCCATTATGGCTGAAGAAACAAGAAAATACACATTAGAAGGTTATATGACAGAAACTTATTGTGACACTATACTGGTGGTAGATGACAACCAGGCAATACTCACGGCCCTGAAGATATGTCTTGCAGGGGCGTTCCGACGTGTGCTCACTCTCGAAAGTCCCGACAACCTTGTTGCCACGCTGAAGAAGGAGGATGTTGATGTGGTACTGCTCGACATGAATTTCTCGCTCGGCGTGAACACAGGACAGGACGGACTGTTCTGGCTGCGCACGCTGAAGAAGCTGTATCCGGATAAACCCGTGGTGCTGATGACAGCATACGCTGATGTGCAGCTGGCTGTGAAAGGACTGAAAAACGGAGCTGCCGACTTCGTTACCAAGCCGTGGGACAACGATGAACTGATTCGTACGCTGCGCGATGCCGTGGAGAAGAACCGTGTGGTGGTGCCGCTCGACAAACTGGAACAGCAGCATGTGCACAGAGTGGTGGAGCAATGCCACGGCAATATGAGTCGTGCTGCCGAACTGTTGGGCATAACGAGACAGACGCTCTACAGAAAGTTGAAAACAGACAACTGACCTTCCTATATAAATTAACTACGCAATATGAACCCTTATTATATCATAGCATTTCTCATCGTCATCCTCGCAGTGATAATCCTTTGGGAGTGGCGCCACCAGCGGCGTCTCTCCAGTCGTGTACAGCTGATGCGTGAGGCTCTGCGCAACCGTGACTTCATGTTCCGTCTGCCCACCGACGGTATTATGCCGGGCGAACGCGACCTGCAGACGATGCTCAACGATATGGGTGGCGAGATAAACCAGCTTATGGCGCGCAGCGAAGTGGAGTCGTGGCAGCGGCTCACTCGTGTGCTTACCCACGAGATTATGAATGCCGTAACGCCGATACAGAGCATAACGCAGGCTTACATGAGCAGTACGATGGTGAAGCAGACACCGCTCGAAGAGGGCATACGAGCCATCTACGACACCACGCGCAGCCTGTCTGCCTTTGTGGAGAGCTACCGCAAGATGACGCAGCTGCAGACTGTGACTATAGAGGAAATAGAACTTGAGCGTATGGTTGCCAATCTGAAGTCGCTCTATCCCAAGCTCTCCTGGCATGTAGACCTCGGTGCAATCCGCAATCTGCGTGCCGATGCAAGCATGATGCATCAGGTATTGACAAACATCGTGAAGAACGCCGTTGAAGCTGGAGCGCACGACATCAGCCTTACCGTCAATGCCGATGCCGGCTACACGCAACTGCTGATAAGCAACAACGGTTCGCCGATATCAGCCGAAGTGGCACGCGAGGTGTTCGTGCCTTTCTTCACCACCAAGCGTTCCGGTTCCGGCATCGGTCTGTCGCTTGCCCGTCAGATGATGATGGCACAGGGCGGAAACCTGACACTCGCCGATACTCCACAGCCCGGCTACCACACGACATTCGTTATAATGATAAAGAGTTGACGAGTAGACAACTCGTCTACTTGTCAACTCGTCAACTTATTTATATATCTTCACCACGCTGCCATCCTGCTGGCGCACGATGTTCAGCCCCTTCTGCAGGCTCTGTATTCTGTTGCCGTTCAAGTCGTACACAGCTGCCGGCATTTTGCCGCCGTCTGCAGCAACAGAACCTATGCCAAGCTGAACTCCTGCTGTGCCAATGCGTGTGTGGCTATAAAGAGGAGGAGCAAGGAAAGGGTTTTTCTTATAGTCATAAGAATATATAATGTATTAGTGTGTTAATAATGGAATCGCTCCCGCTCTTGCATCGTGATCCGGCACAAGGGCGAGAGCGACAATTCGTTTTTTCTTTCTATTTGGGTTAACCACCAAAACGGTCATTAGGTCGTTTAATGTATTTTTTTACAACAGCTTGCTTGGATTCGGGTTAAATCCTAAATCCAGGCAGCCCTAATTACTGTCTGGACTTAAATCTTCTCAAAGTCCTTTATCTTTGCCGACGGCTTGATGAAGGAGACCTTGAATGCGATGTCCGGATCCATATCCGACGGTATGGCGTTCACGAAGTCCTGTCCCTCCTTCGTTATGTCCTCGTCGGGGATTCTTATCATCACGTTGCCAACAACCACATCAACGCCGAAGTCGGCATTGTATTCAAATCTTGCGCCCTTAGCCTTCTTCAGAGTTTCGGCGAGCGGTGCGCCCACGGTGATTGTCGTTCCGCCAGCCTCGATACTCTTGGCGGCAGGAGCGTCCTTCGCTTCCGGTGCAGCCTCTTCCGGCTCTGCCGCTACGATGGTGTCAGCGTTGGTCGTGTCTGCAGCCTGCACAGTGTCCTGCTGCGTTTCGTTGTTTGCTGTCTTGTTTCCGCATGCTGAAAAAGCCACTATGGCTGAAAGCATTGCTACGGGGATGATTCTTTTCATAATAAACAATTTTTTTGGGTTATTATGTATACAAAATTAAGAACGTTCCGTATAAATTACAAATTTATAATCCGGAAACAGTCGTCAGAAGGTCTAAAACTATCAATTCCAGTAGGTGGCGGTCTATGGCTTTCCGTGTTTATTGTTTTTGATAATGCCGTCTATCTATTGCTTCATCGTCATTTTCATAATATCGCAAGTCTTTTATTATTCCTTTTTATATATTATATGACGCAGAGTGTGCTGATTTGTAAGTTTTTATATGGAAACTTACCGATTTTCTGTTTTTTAGTCTTTTGGTTGCTTATGGGATTTTCACTTCGTAATTGTTGACTGCTTCGATATATCGTGGCATGAAATCGCGCATTGTCTTATAGAGGTCAGGATTTGCCTCGCGTTCTTCGAGCACTTTGATGATGTTGCGTATCATATAGAACTTCTTCCGCAAGTCAATCTGGATGCAGTCCTCAATGGTGAAACCGTTGAGGTCAAGTTCCGGGTGTGACATGAGATAGCGGATAACGCAGGCTTCGACAAACGTCTCGTTCATCACGTAGAGTGGATTGCCGTATGCCTCCGACTTGTAGAATTCCGCATTTGGGGTGTATAATTCCGTAGCTTTGTCGGAAATCTTCTCCCACACCTCTTCGTTCAGCGGATTGCAGTAGGAGTGGTTGAACTCATGGATGATGATAGGCAGTGTGTATTCCGGTCCGTAATAGATTCGTCCATCTCTTTTGCTGCAGCAACCCATCACGGCATCAACGATTTCCATATCCTTTCCTTTGGCAGACTTCTTGTTGTGTACGGCATAGTTGGCGCCGCCGATGAGTATGCCGAGAAACACGTTCTGTTCGCAGTTCTGCTTGGGACCGAAGAAACGGTCGTACCACCCGAAGTCAATCTTGTCTACCATAGTCTGCATCGCCTCCTCACATTCCTTGTACAGAGGGAGGTGATTATTGTAGAACTTCTGGAAGCGTGAGTCGGTATAGAACTTCTGAAGGAGTGCAAGAAACTTCTTCTCGTTGGCCTTTGAGATACGCTTGTAGTAGTCATTGTATTCTGCCACGAGGTCTTTCTTGTATACAATCTTGCCGTTGACAATACTGAAGCGGCGTGCCACTGCCATAGGAAAGTCCCAGCTGAAGCCGTGCGGTTCGAGTTTCTTTCGTACGAACTCCACTGCGGTATGGCTCTTGTATGGGGCGAAACAGCTGTCTACGTCGTTGAGATATTCGCCCAGCACATACTGCTTGTCCCAGTTATATCCCGGCACGTCAGCCAGATGAGCCACAACGCTGACAAGTTCCATCTCTTCAAGATACCTCACTTTCACTTTTTCTTTTGCAAAAGACACCATTGTCATAACTAACAATGCCAATATTGTATATGTTCTTTTCATGATTTTGATTTTATCATATTAAGAACTGATAAAGCGGTGAAAAATTGTTCAGAGGCAAAAAAAAATTGTGTATTTGACGATTTGGATATTCTTGACGAAGATACTCGTTCTTCTGGAGGGGCAAGCTGTATTTCTCTTGACTGTCATCCATAATGGATATTTTTTTGAGATCTTCATTCAGAAACCTCACGGTTTTATGGCATCACTAATATTTTTCAATGTAATTCTTGTAATAAATCTCAAAAAGGTGTATATTTGCATCATAATAAATCTCAAAAAGGTGTATATTTGCATCATAATAAATCTCAAAAAGGTGTATTATATAAAGATTAAATATCTCAAAAAGGTGTAAAAGACATACTATGAAGCGAAAAATATATCAACAGCTCCTTGATTGGAAGGAGAAAAGAAACGGCGAAGTGGCATTACTCATTGAGGGTGCACGACGCATAGGTAAGAGTTATATCGTTGAAGAGTTTGCCAAGAATGAATACGAATCATACATCCTCATCGACTTCAACAAGGCTCCTCAGATGGTCAGAGACTGGTTCGACCTCTATCTGGAAGACCTTGATATGCTGTTCCTCTATCTGAGTCAGCACTACAAGGTGAGACTACACGAACGCAAGTCGCTTATCATTCTTGACGAGGTGCAGTTGTGTCCCAGGGCGAGAGCTGCCATCAAGTTTCTGGTAAAAGATGGTCGATACGATTACATAGAGACAGGTTCACTGGTAAGTATTAAGAAAAATACACAGGGCATCGTACTCCCATCGGAAGAACGTCCTATACAGATGTACCCAATGGACTTTGAGGAGTTTCTTTGGGCCACCGGTAACGATATGCTGATGGACTTGATACGTAAGATGTATGCAGAAAAGAAGCCGATGGGACAAGCTTTCCATCGTCAGGCAATGGATGCGTTTCGTCTCTATATGATAGTGGGAGGAATGCCACAAGCCGTCAAGAAGTATGTTGAGACGAAAGATTTTGATACCGTAGATGCCGCCAAGCGCGACGCGCTTACCATCTACCGTAACGATATCTTCAATTACGCAAGTGAGATAGCCGACAAGGTGGTGTCAATATTCGATCAGATTCCTCCTCAGCTCTCTAAGCATGAGAAGAAGTTTCGTCTGTCAGCTCTAAAACCAGGTGCTAAATATCGTGATTGGGACGATGCTTTTTTCTGGCTGAAGGATGCAAGAGTCGTCAACATTTGCTACAACTCGACAGAGCCGAACATCGGACTGAAGCTAAACGAAGACCGTACCACCTTGAAGTGCTATATGAACGATACGGGCTTGTTGATCAGTCACGCTTTTGACGAAAAGGGTATTGTCTCTTCTGAGATTTATCAGAAACTGCTCTTTGGAAAACTGGAGGTGAACGAAGGGATGCTCATTGAGAATATTGTGGCACAAATGCTGACAGCCAACGGCAATAACCTCTTTTTCTATAGTAAGTCATCAGAAGAAGCTGAAAATCGTATGGAGATAGACTTTTTGCTCCAAAAGGACAAAGTTACAACACGTCATAATATTTGTCCGATAGAAGTAAAAAGCGGCAAGAACTATACGTTGTCTTCCATAACAAAGTGTATGAAGAAGTTTGGAGAATACATGACCTCTCCTATGGTTTTGCATGCAGCCGACTACAAGGTAGAAGATGGTATTACCTATCTTCCGCTTTACATGACGCCTTTATTGTAAATAAAAGAAGCGTAATATAATGAGCACAGAGAACATTCTACAGACAATGATATGATGGGGTGTTTATCAAAAAATCATGGAGTTATCAAAACGGCTGTGTTTTCCCGTAAACCAAAAACAGCGGCCTGCGCCGAAGCGCAAGCCGCTGTAATAGAAGCGTGGGCCACTATGGCTTGAACCTATGACCTCCAGATTATGAGACCAATAGAATGATAGTCCGCGATATTCCGTTATTATAAACTTTTGTTGATAATCAACGAATTATCTCCACTTGATATTTTGTGGCATACCATTGAATGTCCATAACTCAAACAGTTTGTTTATGCCTTGTTTACGCAGAAATGCCGATTTGTGAAAGTTGGGTGCTGATAGAAGTTTCTTGTATATCTCCTCTAATTTTACCAATGATAGATACCTTTGATGGTTAACATACGGAATCCTCACGTAATTCACTTTGTTCATTACAATAATTTCGTCAGACTGTTCACTAATATAAGCATCTGATTATCAGTACAAATGTAAGATTTTGAATACACAACAAGTGTATGCCTTCCCACGGAAAAACGTTTGTAACCTCACGGAAATTTACAAGTTTTCCGTGAGATGCTATACGGAAGTCACTTCATTACAGTCCATATTCTTTAAATGTTAATTTTTAAAATCATACTACAGATTTCTTGGAATATCAAACAAAACATATTACCTTTGCATTGCTCATCTATAGTTAGAAAGAGTTTCGAGACCCGATTGCCTTTGATGCATCTCGGGTCTTGCGTTTTTATATGGGTGTAGAAATTCTCTTTTTCATCTTCTTTAAAAGAGCCTTTTCCCCATAATCTTTGTTAAGATGATATGCGGTAAGAAGGTAGAACGCATTCGTTCTTTGTTGCTCCAAAACTATGACATATTTTTCAACTTTATCGTAAATGTATGTCTTTTTGACTTTACGTTTTTTTGTATCTCTCTCTTCTACCGTAAACACATCTATGTTTGAAGGCGTTTTTTCCTTAATATGATGGTTTATCCAATGCAATCTCTGAGATCGTGCGACCTCAAATACACGCTTGGGATATTTCGTACCATCTTCGCACTCTATCATAATTTCTTCACAAGTCAAATGCTTAAATAGTCGTCCCATATCAGCTTCTCCTTGTGCTTTTATCGGATAAATACGCCAAGAGCGGAACGCAAAATCGAAGTTGTCCTCAATGTCTCTTTTAAAGATTGCTAGTAAATCATGTTGTCGGTCTCTTTCACTAAGACCTACTATATCCAGTAACTCCGGGTATACTTTTAATATGTTGTATCCGCTCATGCGCTATTTTAATGAGATAAAAAACAAATTAAACTTTTTTCTTGACAATGGTGTTGTCGTATTCAAGGAAATATTGCTATGTCTTTTTATCTTTTCTATCAATTTACGCTTAGCAATAACTTTTCCCAGCACATCACCTTTTTCTATACGCAAATTATAGTTGATAGCTCCCATTAATACATCTGAAAGCTGTATAAAAACACTTTCATGTGAACGTATGAACTGAAGTCTGCCTATAGAAGAGTTATAGCTCATGATTCTATTTAGAGTTTCGAGTTTTTCTGAACTACAAGTATCTTTGATATCCAAATATACATTGTAAGTATTCTCAAAATCTACTTTAGTATGTAATAGTTGAAAATACATTCGAAAATAGAAATCGTTGAAAGTGTAGTCTTCTCTGGATTCATCTATTTGTGATTTATCCACTATAACAGCTCTAAACTCCAAATCGTTCATAAAGAACCAATCTATTAGCTCTGCATATATTTTATATGTGGCATCATGAACATTAGTCCATTTTAATTCATCTTTATAATTGTATTTCGCTTTTATTGCCTTAATTTCCTCTTTTGCAATTTTAATTTGAGGATAGGCAATACTTGTATACCCCAACAACATATACGGGTGACCGTCATGTATCAGGTGAGTACTCTCATCACAATAAATATTAAACGTTTTACTCATTATTTTATCCAAGATAGTTACTTTATTATTTACCTTTTACAAAGGTACAAAATCCACCTTGTAATGCATTCATTATCTCCATTTTATTTCAAATAACGTCCTAATAGCATAAATCTGATAGTTAAATAACCTCAAAGAAACTCCATTTGTTTGGCATTGTAGATTAAAGTTCATACCTTTATTATTGCTATGCATTTAGGGCAAGTCATGACCGTAATGGTGCTCTTCCTAATTATTTGAGGAAAGTGAGTTTGCCTAACCTTCGTAGAAGGGTTATTCTATTCCGTGAATCGTTGTGTAAGGAGTGTGCCAGTCGAAAAGCACATAGACATAAATCTTACATGAAAGTCACTTCAGGGGTTGAGACCGATTAGCAGAAGCCCGGTTACCATTCAGCGGCAGAAGAGGACAAGATTGCACCGCTGTATATAATGACTTTGCATTTTCTGGCTTATATAAGACAGAAACGAATCATTGTATACAGTGTTTTGAATTCCAAAATACACCTAACTCAAGCAGTTTGTTTACGCATTGTTTATGCAATTACACAAAAAAGCAGTTACGAATTTCGTAACTGCTTCATTTTTAATGTGGGCCATCTAGGGCTTGAACCTAGGACCTCCAGATTATGAGTCTGTTGCTCTAACCAACTGAGCTAAAAGCCCGAGCTCAACCGAACGGGCGGTCAAGTTTGCGAGTGCAAAGGTAATGGTATTAGTCCGTATTACCAAATTTTATGGTAAAAAATCAATGTCTTATGTGATATATTTGTGATTTTTTTGCAAAATAAGCGTAAAAAAAACTATGTAGGATAGCGACAAACTATGATATTGCATTATTTATGCTACCTTTGCAATTCAATTTTATATACATTATATAATATATAACGTTATCAGCCAGATATGGAAAAGGAAACAGAATGCAACATAAGTCTGAACGGACTCTCACCACAGCAGGTGGAGGACAGCAGACTTAAAAACGGCGAGAACATTCTCACTCCGCCAAAACGACCGAGTATCTGGAAACTATATTTTGAGAAATACAAAGACCCGATAATTCAGATATTGCTTGTTGCGGCTGTCGTTTCTCTGATATTGGCATTTATAGAAAACGACTTTATAGAAACAATCGGTATCTTTATAGCAATATTCCTTGCCACGACAATAGGTTTCATCTTTGAACAGGATGCCGCCAAGAAGTTCGACGTGCTTACCTCTATCAGCGAGGAACAGCCGGTGAAGGTGAGACGGAACGGTCATGTAATAGAGATTCCACGCCGTGAGATAGTGGTCGGCGATATAGTATTGATAGAGACAGGTGACGAGATTCCTGCTGACGGACAGCTGCTGAAAGCCGTCAACCTGCAGGTGGATGAGTCTTCGCTTACGGGAGAACCGATAGCGGAAAAGAGAGTCGGGGGCAGAGATAGCAGCGAAGAAGACGAAAGCACATACGCCATAGACCAGGTGCTTCGCAGCACGATGGTGATGAACGGCAGAGGAGAATACCGCGTCACTGCGGTTGGCGATAAGACAGAAATAGGCAAGGTGGCTCGCAAGAGTGCGGAGACAACAAATGTGAAGACGCCTCTTGCCATGCAACTCGACAGGTTGGCAAAGATAATCAGTAAGTTCGGCATTGCGCTGTCTGTCACCCCGTTTGTTATATTTCTCGTACACGACATACTCGTTAATCCGCTGTGGCACACCAATGACTATTTCAAGATGGCGGAAGTGGTGCTGCAGTATTTCATGATGGCTCTTACGCTCATCGTGATGGCTGTGCCGGAAGGACGCCGATGGCTATAACCCTTGCCCTTGCCCTCAACATGCGACGTATGCTGAAGAGCAATAATCTTGTGAGAAAGCTGCATGCCTGTGAGACTATGGGTGCCGTGACAGTGATATGTACTGATAAGACAGGCACGCTGACAGAGAACCGTATGCAGGTTGCCGACCTGAAGATTCTGAATGGTAGCGAGGACCTGTTGTCGAAGGCTTTTGCCCTTAACACTACGGCTCATCTCGACTCTGAGGACAATGACAGAGGAATAGGAAACCCTACGGAGGTGGCTTTGCTGCTATGGTTGAAAGCCCATGGAACGGACTATGCTGCATTGAGAGGCTGTGTGGAAACCGTATACCAGTTGCCTTTCTCTACCGAGAGGAAATATATGGCTACGGTAGTAAAGGTGGATGACAGGACAATACTCTTTGCCAAGGGAGCTCCGGAAATAATATTGTCCGCTTGTACTGTTGATGATGCCGTGCAACAGGAGACAGACACCCTCCTGCAAGGGTGGCAGAACAAGGCGATGCGCACCTTGGCTTTTGCATACAGGGAGCTTAAGGATGATACTGATATAGAAACAGCGGCAAGCAGCCTTTGCAATATGACACCACAGGCCGTTGTAGGCATCTCAGACCCTATCCGAAAGGATGTGCCGGGAGCTGTAGAGGAATGTCGGAAGGCAGGAATAGACGTGAAGATCGTTACTGGCGACACTGCCGCTACAGCAAAGGAGATAGCCCGGCAGATAGGAATATGGAAGGGCGAGGGTGACGACAATACTATCGTGTCGGGTTCTGACTTCGCGACAATGACTGACGATGAGGCTTATAAGAGTGTAGACAGTCTGAAGGTGATGTGCAGGGCTCGTCCTACCGACAAGCAGCGCCTTGTTTCCATGCTTCAGAAGCATGGTCAGGTGGTAGCAGTAACAGGTGACGGCACTAATGACGCCCCAGCCTTGAACCATGCCCATGTTGGTCTGTCGCTTGGCTCAAGCACGAGTGTGGCAAAGGATGCCAGCGACATGACATTGCTCGACGATTCCTTCGGAAGTATCGTGAATGCTGTGATGTGGGGACGCTCACTGTACAAGAACATACAGCGTTTCCTCTTCTTCCAGCTTACGGTTAATGTGGCAGCCTTGCTGCTCGTTCTTGCCGGTTCTATAATAGGTACGGAGATGCCGCTCACGGTGACACAGATTCTATGGGTGAACCTTATCATGGACACCTTTGCGGCAATGGCTCTTGCCTCGCTGCCACCGACAAAGGATGTCCTTGACGACAAGCCACGCCGGCAGACCGACTTTATAATCACCAAGCCCATGCTGCAAAGTATATTGGGAATAGGAATGGTTATGTTTGTCGTGATGTTTGCATATCTTATCCACTGTCTGCAGAATGACGGCGAAGTGCAGAAGCATGAACTGTCGATGTTCTTCACGACCTTCGTTATGCTGCAGTTCTGGAATCTTCTCAATGCAAAAGCTCTTGGCAGTGGCAAGTCCGCCCTCCATGGCATATTCAAAGACCGTGGACTTCTTGGCATCATGACAATGATACTGTTCGGACAGTGGGTGATAGTAACCTTCGGTGGAAAGATGTTCCGCACCGTTCCTCTGTCGCTCTCAGAGTGGATATATATAATATGTGGCACCTCGCTTATGTTATGGCTCGGTGAGGTGTGGAGAATGATTATTAAAAACAAGAAGAATGGAGAATAATATATTAAAAGGTATAAAGAACATAGTGTTCGACTTTGGCTGTGTTCTTGTCAATCTCGACAGACACAAGTGTATTGAGGCTCTTGAGCGCATAGGGGCTGGCGAGATAGCCCATTATGTGGACGAGTGTAAGCAGATAGACATGTTCCTCGACCTTGAGTTGGGTAAGATTGGAGAGAAAGAGTTCTGTGATGAGATACGTCATCGTGCTCCAGGATGTACGGCAACAGACAAGGAAATCTGTGAAGCATGGGGTGAACTGCTTACGGATATCCCTGTCCGTCGGTTGAAGCTGGTGGAGAAGCTGCATAAGGACTACAATATCTACCTGCTTAGCAACAGCAATTCGGTGCATTGGAACAAGTCTGTTGATTTGTTCTTCTCCAAGGCTGGCCATGCACCGCAATATTATTTCGACAAGATGTTCATCTCCTACAATATGGGCATGGTGAAACCCGACCCGAGGATTTTCGAGACTCTCATCAGGGAGAGCGGCATAAAGCCCGAGGAGACGCTGTTCATAGATGACTCCCAGGCCAACTGCAGGGCAGCGGAGGAGTTCGGGATAAGGACGCTCCACGTGGCAGACGGGGACGAGTGGGCAGACATACTGCCATCCGTGGCCACGATAGGCTTCTTCGACGGGGTACACCGCGGTCACCGTTATCTGATAGACCAGGTGAAGGAGGTGGCGGCGCAGCATGGGCTGCAGTCGATGGTGGTGACCTTCGACAAGCATCCGCGCGAAGTGCTCCACAGTGACTATATGCCGCAGATGCTGAGCACGCTGGAAGAAAAGGTGGCAAGGATAGATGGGACGGGAGTGGACCGCTGTGCTGTGCTGCCGTTCAATGAAGAGACGGCATCGCTCTCGGCCTACGATTTCATGAAGACCGTGCTGAAGGAACGGCTCGGCGTGGAATACCTCGTCATCGGCTACGACAACCGCTTCGGGCATAACCGCACGGAAGGCTTTGAAGACTACGTGCGCTACGGCAAGGAGCTTGGCATCGAAGTGATTCGTGCCAAGGCATTCGTACTGAATGGTGTGAACGTCAGTTCGTCGGTAGTGCGCTCCTTCCTCTCCGAAGGCGAGGTTGAGATGGCCCATATGTGTCTTGGCTACAGCTATTCATTGACGGGCAAGGTGGTCGACGGCGTGAAGGAAGGTCGCCGTATGGGCTTCCCCACGGCGAATATAAGTACGGAAGGCATGACGAAGCTCATCCCGGCACGCGGTGCCTATGCAGTATGGGCTACGCTCGGCGACGGCAGCCGCTATCCGGCGATGATGAACATCGGGGTGCGCCCCACGTTCAACGGCACGGCAACCACGCTCGAGGTGCATATCCTCGACTACAGCGGCGATCTGTATGGCAGCGAACTCACTGTGGAATTCGTGAAGCGTCTGCGCGGCGAACAGAAATTCGAATCGGAGAAAGCTCTCATGCGCCAGCTGGAGAAAGACAGCGAGGAAACGAGAAAATGCCTCTCATCGGCTGATGCCCGTTGAAAGGAAAGGCAGAAGGGAAACAGAACCGCTTCAGGGTTATGATTCTGATACAAACAGAATTGCATTATGGCTCTGATATATGCAGGAAAATAAAAACTACGATAAAGAAAAAACTAATGAATATGGAGAATAAGAACGGGGGTGCACGCATCTCCTGGAGAGATGGAGCGGTGCTCGTCTTCAAGCAAGTGCTGATGGCGGTAGTGGTGATGGGAACGGCAGGATTCATCGTTCCGCCGCTATATAAGCTCATCATGGGCGAGGTGAACATGGTTAACACCACGATAATATCCTCAGCGCTCTACAGTCTGGTATTGCTCGTGATTTTCACAAGGAAGAAGTGGTGTGTACTCACAGGCACATATTTCAGAAGTCGTCCGTGGGCGGTGCTCCTTTGGACAGCCATAGCCGCAGTGGGCTGGATAATAGTGAGCGGAGCCCTCGAAGAGGTGATGCCCGATCTGCCCAATTTAGTGGAGGAAGAGCTGACCCAACTGATAAACAATGACTTCGGCTATTTCACTCTCTGCCTCTTCGCTCCTCTCATTGAGGAGATGATATTCCGCGGCGCCGTGCTCCGCACACTGATCCGTTCCATGCAGAACCGTTGGGGTGCCATAGCCGTATCGGCACTGCTCTTCGCCCTTATCCACATGAATCCGGCACAGATGCCGGGAGCCTTCCTTGCCGGACTCTTCCTCGGCTGGCTATTCAGCCGTACGGGAAGCATCCTCCCGGGCGTGGTATTCCATTGGGTGAACAACACAGTGGTGTTCCTCTTCTGCCGCATGATGCCGCAGTATGCCGACGCCAACTTTTCCGATTTCTTCGGCGGCAACCAGAAGAATATGTTCCTTGCCGTAGCCTTCTCGCTGCTCATCGTGCTTCCGGCTGTCTATCAGCTGAGTATAAGGACCAGGGATAAGGCTGCCTGAAAGAAAAACAAGAGATTTGTAATGCTCTTGTTCGCTTAATCGGAAATTTGCATTATCTTTGCAAGAGATAATGCTGCATCTCAGCATAACAACCAAGCAATACAATGAGAACAGGAATATTTGTAGGAAGCTTTGACCCCTATACCATAGGCCACGACTCCATCGTGAGGCGCGCCCTGCCGCTCTTCGACAAGATTGTCATCGGCGTGGGGTTCAACGAGCGGAAGAAATACATGCAGACCACAGAGACCCGTGTGGCGAACATCATGCAGATATATGCCGGTGAGGGGAAGATAGAGGTGAAACAGTACAACGACCTTACCGTGGACTTCGCTCGTCGCGAGGGGGCTGAGTTCATAATCAAGGGTGTGCGTAGCGTGAAGGACTTCGAGTATGAGCGTGAGCAGGCGGATATCAACCGCCAGCTTACGGGTATCGAGACTGTGCTCTTCTTCGCCGAGGCTGGTATGGAGAGCATTAGTTCCAGCGTGGTGAGGGAGCTGACACACTTCGGCAAGGATGTAAGGAAGTTTATACCGCAAATTGAATTAAAAATGAAGAATTGGTCGGCTTGCGCCGATTAGGAATTTTAGAATTAAGAATCGCTCCTTTCAGAGTTGCGTATAGATTCAAAACTCTAAACTCAAATTATGATAACATACAATACAGACGGCGTACGGATGCCGAAAATCCGCAAGCGCGACACTTCGGCTTGGATAAAGGCTGTTGCCGCGACGTATGGAAGAAAGGTGGGCGACGTGGGCTACATGTTCGTGAGCGACGAGAAAATCCTCGAGGTGAACCGCGAATATCTGGGTCACGACTACTACACCGACGTAATAACCTTTGACTACGATGAGGACGACATCGTCAGCGGCGACGTGGTGATTTCGCTCGACACCGTGCGCTCCAATGCCGAACTCTTCGGCAAGGAATACGACGACGAGCTCCACCGCGTAATCATCCACGGCATACTCCACCTCTGCGGCATCAACGACAAGGGGCCAGGAGAGCGCGAGATAATGGAAGCTGCCGAAAACAAGGCTCTCGCCATGCTCGGGAAGTAATGGCGCGCTTTAATATATAAAGAAATAGGTAGATGCGTCTGAAAAAACAGACGTCTGGTAATGGCGGGCATGACAGTCTGCCGGAAATAATTCAATAAACAAACGGAAACAAAATGCAAGAGACAAGACAAAACAGAATAGCAAGACTGCTGCAGAAAGAGCTGAGCCTGATATTCCAGAGCCAGACAAGGGCAATGCACGGAGTAATGGTGTCAGTGACAAGAGTTAGGGTAAGTCCGGACCTGAGCATCTGCACGGCATATCTGAGCATCTTCCCGTCTGAAAGGGGCGAGGAGATAATAGAGAACATACGTAAGAACGAGAAGACAGTGAGGTACGACCTCGGCCAGCGCGTGCGCAACCAGCTGCGCATCATACCAGAGCTGCGCTTCTTCATCGACGATTCGCTCGATTATATCGAGCATATCGACGAACTGCTGAAGAAATAACCCCTCGGAGCATGAACAAATATATAGGAGTAAAGAGAAGATGAACTTTCCTTTCTATATAGCCAGGCGCTACCTGTTCTCGAAGAAGAGCACCCACGCCATCAATGTAATCAGCGCCATCAGCGCCGTGGGCGTTGCCGTGGCAACGATGGCACTCATCGTCACGCTCAGCGTGTTCAACGGCTTCCACGACCTCGTGGCAACATTCTTCACATCCTTCGACCCGCAGATAGAAGTGGTGCCAGCACAAGGGAAGACAGCTCCCGCCGATGACCCCGTGCTGCAGAAGATAAGGCAGATGCCGCAGGTGGAAGTGGCGACCGAATGTCTGAAAGACCAGGCGCTCGCCATATATAGGGGCAAGCAGACGATGGTGACACTGATGGGAGTGGACAACAGCTTTGAGCAGATGTCGCGCATCGACGAGATCCTTTATGGCGAAGGTGCCTTCATACTGCATGCCGCCAACCTGAATTTCGGCATCGTGGGCGCACGGCTCGCCGAAACGCTCGGCATGAACGCCAACTGGGACGGTTCGCTCCTCATCTACGCCCCACGCAAGACGGGGCAGCTCGACATGGCGAACCCCTCCGACGGCTTTGTCGTCGACTCCCTCATATCCCCGGGATCGGTGTTCATGGTGAAGCAGGGCAAGTATGACCGCGACCATGTGCTCGCCCCGATATCCTTCGCCCGCTCGCTCTTCGAGCAGCAGGGCATGCTGTCGTCATTGCAGATAAGACTGAAGAACGGCAGCGACCTGGATGAAGTGAAGAATGAGATGAAGACCATCGCAGGCGACAAATACCGGGTGCTCGACCGCTACGAGCAGCAGGAAGACACGTTCCGCATAATGAAGGTGGAGAAATTCATCGCCTACATCTTCCTCACGTTCATCCTCATCGTGGCGAGCTTCAATATCATCGGTTCCATATCGATGCTCATCATTGACAAGAAGAACGATGTGGTGACGCTGCGCAATCTCGGAGCCACCGACAAGCAGATAAAGCGCATCTTCCTCTTTGAGGGCAGACTGATATCATTCCTCGGTGCCATGGCAGGACTGCTCCTCGGACTGCTCCTCTGCTGGCTGCAGCAGCAGTTCGGACTCGTGGCGCTCGGACAGTCGAGCGGTACCTTCGTGGTGGATGCCTACCCCGTGAGCGTGCATCCCGAAGACGTCGTGGCGGTGTTCGTCACGGTAGTGGTAGTAGGCTTCCTTGCCGTGTGGTATCCGGTGAGATACTTCAGCCGCAGGCTGATAGGATAAAATAAAGAAAATCTGTTAAATATGGAGCATACATGGCGTATGCTCCATATTTTATATTACTTTTGCGGTATGTTTAGAAGCAAGATACTGTTCGTCATAATATTCCTCCAGTCGCTGTGCCTCCCTTTGGCGGCACAAAACGCAGTCTTCGGCAACAACATAAGGCCCGAAGACCGTCAGGTGGACATGGACAATCCCACATTCGTACCTATGGTGAAGGTGGGCAAGGTGCTGCATGGCAATGACAGCATACAGTATGTTGAGCTGAACAACGTGTACGTTTACCCTCCGCAGGTGTTCAAGAACGAGAAGGCGCGCCAGAAATACACCCGTCTGGTGTATAACGTGAAGAAGGTGTTGCCCATCGCCAAGGAGGTGAACCATATCATCATCGAGACCTACGAATATCTGCAGACCCTGCCCAACAAGAAGGCGAAGGACCAGCACATGAAGCTCGTTGAGGCCGGCATAAAGAAGGAATACACGCCGCGCATGAAGAAACTCACCTTCTCCCAGGGCAAGCTCCTCATCAAACTCGTCTACCGCGAGTGCAACTCCTCCTCCTATCAGCTCATCAAGGCATTCCTCGGTCCTATCCGCGCCGGTTTCTACCAGGCATTTGCCTGGACCTTCGGCGCAAGCCTCACCAAAAAATACGACCCCGAGGGCGAAGACCGCGAAACGGAGCGCGTGGTAAGACTCGTGGAGAGCGGACAGATTTAACGTTAACGAGGGTGTTGTCGGCTATGCGTTTATGTCCGTCCTGACCATATAGTATGCCATTCTTCTCCATGAACCAAAGGAAGAACATGGAAGCAATACGTTTGTTGCCATCGTCTGTTGTATATATGACGATAGAAGAACCATTGTTTGCAACAATTTTATTCTCCATCATTCTTCCTTATACTTGTTCCACATTCTTCTCCCCTTTTTTTACTTCTGTCTCTTCAGTGCAAACTGGGCGGTCTGTATCATCGAGAAGACGTAATGCTGGAGGGGCTTGAAGGCGGCACACATCGGAGTCTCCTTCAGCGAACCGTCGGACTGGATGTTGTAGCAGAAGCTTTTCTGCATCTTGTGGTTGTATACGTAGACTCTCCTGTCGTCGCGGGCGATGAGCTGGTTGTCGGCAGAATAGAACACCATGGGACGGCGGGAGGACGTCAGGTCCTGTCCGAAGCCGTCGTATACATATCCCCCGAGCTTCAGGATGGAGAGGAGCGTGGGCATCACGTCAATCTGGTTTGCCAGTCCGTCGTAGCGCATCGTGGGTATGCCGGGACCAAAGATGATGAGCGGGATATGGTTGTATGATTCCGGAGCCTCCGTCTGCGCCTTGCCCACGAGCTTTCCGTGGTCTGCCATGATTACGAATACGGTGTTCCTGTACCACGCCTCCCTCGACGCCTTCTTCAGGAAGTCACCTATTGCCCAGTCGGCATATTCCACAATCTGCGTCTCCGGCTCCTTCGTCTTGGGCTTGAAGAACGACGGAATGACGTATGGCGGATGGTTGCTTATGGTGAGCAGTGTAGCGAGGAAAGGTTTTCTTGTAGCCGCCTGCCGGTTTATCTTGTCCAGGGCGTAGCCGAAGAGGAAATGGTCTGACACGCCGAAGCTGTTCACCACTTCGCTTTTGGGGTAATCCTCCTGCGAGAAAATCTCGTCGTAGCCGTTGGTGGTGAAGAATGCCTTCATGTTGTCATACTGTGCCTCGTGGGTCATGAAGAACATGTTGTGGTAGCCGTATTGCTTCAACACAGTGGGCAGACCCGTGCGGTGGGGCGTCACCGTACCCTTCATCAGGTTGCGGAACATCAGTGCGGGAAAGGAATACAGGGCGGCTGTCATGCCGTGGTTGGTGTGTATTCCGGCGCTGTAGCAGCGTGTGAAGGCGAGCGAATGGTTGTAGAGGGAGTCGAGCGTGGGCGTGAGATGCTTCTCCTGTCCGAAGGTGGAGAGCAGGTTGGCCGACATTGATTCCATGAGAATCACCACAACGTTTGGTTTCCCCTTGCCTGTCTCCATGCTTATATTGCGGCGCATCACGTGCATGCTGTCCACGCTGCCCGTGATGCCGAGCGAAGCGCGGGCGGCTGCCACAGCCTCGGCTTCGGGCATGAGATGCAGCTCGCTGTTCTCCTTGCGCATATCGTCGAGCGCACTGGTGAGCAGGTTGAATGCCGGATTGATGCCCAGCTGGTTGAGGAACGGGTCGTCGCAATAGTATGCCTGACTTATCTTTATCGGGTTGTAACCCGTCCTGCCGCGTATGCCGAAGAGGCAGAGCAGCACCATCGCCATCGTTGCCACCGAGCGCAGGGCGACGGGCAGCGGGCGTTTCCCGTCTGCCGGACATGCCTCTATGAGGCGGTCGAAATAGCGCCGCATGAATATCATCCTTATGATGTAGCCCGCCGTGATGATGAAATAGAGGGCGATGTGGAGGATATATGACTTCTCCTGGAACACCATCCCTGCCGTTGTGGCGGCATAGCCGAACCATTCGAAGATTGACGAATTGATGTTCTTGAAGAAATACTCAAAGTATGGCGTGTTTGCCGCCGACGCCATGAACACGATGGCATAGAGTGCGGCGAACCACCACATGGCAGCCTTGCGCAGCTTCCTTGGGGTGAATCCCAGTGTGGCGGCGATGAGTGTCAGTGCGAGCGGCACTACCATCACGTAGCATGCCGTCACGTTGTCAAACCATACGCCCTTCACGAATGCCGTGAGCGTGCTTGCCGCATTGTCGGTTATCATTCCGTGGAGACACGTGAACTCGATGATGCGGAACACGGTGAGCACCAGCAGCGATGCGGCATGGACCGAGAGGAGCCACGCCAGCGAGAGGAGAAATCTTTTGTTCTTATACATTTCCCTCAAATCCGCAACCTATAGGGTTTAGTGGGATTT
>ULRN01034048.1_pt1 | contig 59989 bp, 49 predicted proteins | sample 1955461 | NCBI WGS metagenome assembly ULRN01 (sample SAMEA4835683, study PRJEB28245) | human gut metagenome | biome: gut microbiome; material: fecal sample | place: Denmark | collected 2008 | reverse complement strand
TAATATTTAACTGGTCCCGATTTTAACGGGACACTAATGAGTCAACCTTATTTACAAAAAGACAAAAACAGCATTTAAATGCTGTTTAAACAGCGTTTAAACACTGTTTTAATGGACATATTAATAACAGCTAAAATTCCAAGTTCCGACCTCTTCGCCAAAAGGTAGTATGCTTTTCCCAAAAAGGTAGTATGCTTTTTGAAAAAAGATAGTATGCTTTTTGGGAAGAGGTCGGAACCTCTATTTTTTACTCTTCTTTACCGTAATACTGTTTGTTGTAGTATTGTTCGTATGAACCGTCCACAATATCTTCCACCCATTTCTGGTTATCCAAATACCAACCTATCGTTTTCTTGATACCCTCCTCGAATGAGGTTTCAGGAATCCATCCCAATTCATCATGAATCTTCGTAGGGTCGATGGCATAACGCTGGTCATGCCCCAAGCGGTCTTTTACAAAAGTAATCAGGCTGTCATTTATCCAATCTACGGATAATTCCCCGTCAGCTCCTATTACCCGCTTCTTTAAAACCTGGCGGTATGCAGGATGCTCTTCCATCAAACTGCGAATGGTACGAATGACCAACTTCACTATTTCCAAGTTTGTCTTTTCATTATGCCCGCCGACATTATAAATCTCGCCTACCCTGCCTTTACTTACCACCCAATCAATGGCTTTGCAATGATCCTCCACGTAGAGCCAATCCCTTACATTCGAACCATCGCCATAAATAGGCAACGACTTCCCTTCCAATATGTTCTTGATGAGTAACGGTATCAACTTCTCCGGGAAATGGTAAGGTCCATAGTTGTTGGAGCAACGGGTTATGCTTACCGGCATCTTATATGTATCCTTATATGCCAACACCAACAAATCCGCCCCGGTCTTGGATGCACTATACGGACTATGCGGAGCCAACGGAGTCGTTTCCGTAAAATAGCCCTCCGCTCCTAAACTGCCATACACTTCGTCCGTTGAGACTTGATGGAAGCGCACACCTTCCCGCCAAACCGGATACCCAACGGAATCCTTGCCAACAGTCCAAGCCTTTTTTGCCCCATCCAACAAGGCTTGCGTACCCAAGACATTGGTTTCCACAAAGAGACCCGGATTCATGATACTACGGTCCACATGGCTTTCGGCAGCAAAATTAACGACATTCGTAATCGGATATTTCTCAAACAACCGTCTAATCAAATCCGTATCATTGATGCTGCCATACTCAAAGAAGCAACGATACTCGTCTATATCCTTTTCAATCGTCTTGTAATTGCCAGCATAAGTCAGCGAATCCAATATGACAATACGTACATCATCATGGTTCGCCAACATATATTTAATAAAGTTCGCACCAATAAATCCAGCCGCACCCGTCACCAAGTAAGTCCGCTTCAACTTCTTGTCCGACAAGTTATCCAACTCCGCCTCCCCAAACAGAGGAGCTTTTTGATCTTTCTCAGAGAGGGAGAGTTGTTCATCCGGTTCTATCTTCCAATCCACCGCAATCTGCGGGTCGTCATACCGGATGCCCCTTTCATAAGCAGGACGATAAGGATTGTCCACTTTATATGTAAATACCGCCTCTTCGCTCAGCACATGGAATCCATGGGCAAAACCTTGCGGAATAAACAATTGCCGCTTGTTCTCGTCCGACAATTCAACCGATATATATTTACCAAAAGTTGGCGAATCTTTCCTTAAATCCACCGCTATGTCCAGCACACGACCTTTGACCACTCGCACCAACTTGGCTTGCGAGAAAGGAGGTAATTGGTAATGCAATCCGCGCAATACGCCTCTTGACGAACGAGATTCGTTATCTTGTACAAAATCCACCTTCCCAACATGAGCTTCAAACTCCTCTTGCTTGAAGGCTTCCATGAAATATCCTCTCGCATCATTGAACACTTTCGGTTCAATAATCCATACTCCGGAAATATCACACTCTTTGTATACCATAATTATATATATATTGTGATGATTCTGTTTATATTTTAAGACCTACTGATTTGCAATCCTTTTTTAGACAATGACATTTCAACCAAACGGGCATTGGCATTTACCGGATGAAGCGTCAATTCCTGACGGATTCTTGATGCCGCCTCCGGATCTTTTGCTACCATATAAAGATAGCCTCCACCTCCGGCTCCCGGCAACTTATATCCCAACGCCCAATCCTTGATCCGATGGATAATGGACTCTACGGACGGAGGATTGGTTCCCGCATCCAACGCCTTGTTTTGCTCCCAAGACTTCAACACCAATTTGCCGTACTTCTCAAAGCTGCCCTCTTGAATCACGTCGAACAGTTCCAACGCATGCTCCTTCATTTCGGAAAGGAGCTTCAAATGGCTATGGCTATTCAAGAACATTCCTTGGACAATCTCTTCCAAGATACTCTTTGCCACACGAGTAATGCCTGTATAATAAAGGATATGGCAAGATTGGTATTCCGGATCTGTAAAAAGGTATTCCGGCAGCCAACGTACTTGTGGGTTTTGATTGAATCCATCGCTGGTTTGAAGCAACTTCAATCCATGTAGCACTCCACCGAACTGGTCTTGCCAACCACCGCCCGTCGTCAGGAGCTGCTCCAATACCAAGGTACGGTTTCCTATCATCGCTTTATCCCAACCCAATCCGCAGAAATCAGAGATAGAGCCCAACACGGTTGCAGCCAAAATAGAACTTGTACCCAAACCTGATCCTGCAGGGATTGCCGCCAACAAGGTTATTTCCAAGCCACATCCCAATCCCTTTTTCAACTGTTCCTCCAAGGAGGCATAACAATCCGCCGAGAAACGAGGCAAGAAACCAGCCAACGACAATGCTGCTTTCGGAATGGAGAAAGGAGAACCGACCTTACGGAAATCAGCCAACTCTTCCCAAGTCCTCACCACCTCCATCGCTCCCAAATCTATTGAACGAAGGATGATAAGCGGTTCTTTGGAAGGTTTGATATAAACTTGCAAAGGCGGTTGCCCGTTTAATTCTATTGCCACATTCACCACGTTCCCACCTGCAAACAGACAATAGGGAGGCGTATCCGTCCATCCACCTGCCAAGTCTATCCTCACCGGGCTACGTCCCCAAACTATTTGGTCGGAATAGACATTCAGCTTTGGAGACATCTTCTCCAATTCAACCATCCGCGTCATTCCTTCCCTCAACAAGGCAAAGGCTGCTTGTTGCTCCTCCTTCGCCTCTTTTCCTTCCAAATGGAAAATACGGGAACGTAACATCCGGTTGTGTATCTGTTTCATCAAAGGTTCATCTTCGGGAAGAGGAGCTGGAGCCTCCAAACCTAAACGCACAAACTCCGAAGCGGCATCTTTCAAGTCCAGCTGATAAAAGACGCTCTTTAAGTGGTTCTTTGCCAACAACGACCAATCTTCCTTCCGGAAAGATTCCCGCTGCGCCATCAACCGGCGAAGGTTCGCTTGGTCCGACAACTGGTTAGCGGAAACTTTGTATGCCTTTTCCCATATTGCTTTACCCTGCTCCAATCCAGGCTCTTTTATCATCCAACGGAATACCAGCTCTAATTCTTCGACGGAATGGCAGACCGGGAACAACGGTGCATTTTGCAAATCGGCAAAGTCCGGCAATGTGACATCCCGTTGCTTCATCCATTCTCCGACCGGCATTTCCATCCAAACGGTCGTTCTCTCATCCCTTGCACCCTTGAACAGGTCATAATAGCCATACGGACGAGCCACGTAATCGTGTTCCTTCCAAGGAACGACATCCAAACAGATTCCGGCAGGCAACTCGATATGCCAATCATTCACCGGCACACCCGTAATCACATGATGGTCATTCAAGATCCAGTTCGAGCCTATCATACTATTCTCAATCCAGACATTGGAATTGGCAGCCGTAAGCGGTTTACGGATTATCGTATTTTGGACAAACATGGCAGGATGGGGCTTTATCTTACGCTGCATGATAACACGCTGGTCAGCCACTAAATTCTGAACTGCCAAGGTGGAAGAAATCAGCTCTGGCGTTGTCCCATAATGATAGAACTCACCACCTGGCAATGGCAAGATGGCAACAGACAACTGGTTGACATCCTCATCTGAAACAGCCGGATGCGTTCCCAACGCACGACCAAAATCTGAATAGAGGTCATAGAAATTCCATGCCTTGCCATCTACACTCTTGGAATGTCTCTGCAACAAAGCAACCGCCTTGTCACTCAACAGCCAAATGCCGATATCCATTAAGAAGAGATGTGTTTGCGACCACTTGCCCAACTCTTCCAATGATGGCTTTTGCAACATGAAGTCCAACACTTCGGGAGTCCTACGGTCAGATACAAACACGCCATGATGGGTAGCTAATCCGGGGTCAACCCACAAGCCATAACAAACCACATCGGCATCCGGTATATTTTGCAAAGGAGCCATTGAACGGATATACACATCCCCGCTGGCAATCAACGTGTGCAGCGAAGCGGGTGCTTTATCCATAATCTCCCGATACAAAGGCAGTTGTAATGAAAGCAGATTCTGGGAGAGACGCTGTCCACGTGCCCACCTGAACACCGGAACCGGAGTCAACACCTTGCCCGATGGTGCGTAAGCAGGAAGCCTTCTGCTCTGCCCACCCGCATGAAGCAGGATACGCTTTTCTTGTTTCAACCAATCTTCAAACGGTTGATTATTCCCCTCCTTCTGCCAACAAGCCTCCAACACCCAAGTCGTTCCTCCACCTGAACCCAATCTTTCACCGACCGGGTCGGAAGAGCAAAACCACTCTTTTGGCTCCGCTCCTTCCAATTCATGAAAGCAGTCCACCAAATTAGGCGGCAATGATAACAATGTCTTATACATAGATATAGTTATATTTTCAAGTCCATAAACCAAATGAAAAACATTTTTTTCATCAATTTCCCTCCGTATTTGCTTGGGAAACACACAAAAGTAACTATAATTTATTTCTTAATCACAATTAAATAGCTACATTTGCAGCATAAGAACAAAGAATATAAGAATAAAGAATATAATAATCTTATAATTTTAAAGATGAGTTTAAAAATAATTGTATTAGCAAAACAGGTTCCTGATACTCGAAACGTAGGAAAAGACGCCATGAAGGAAGACGGAACAGTGAACAGAGCTGCTCTTCCTGCTATTTTTAATCCGGAAGACCTGAATGCTTTAGAACAGGCTTTACGCCTAAAGGATGCGCATCCTGGATCAACCGTCACCTTGTTGACAATGGGTCCTGGACGTGCCGCAGAAATTATCCGCGAAGGATTGTACCGAGGAGCCGACAATGGCTATTTGCTCTCTGACCGTGCTTTTGCCGGTGCTGATACATTAGCCACTTCGTATGCGTTGGCAACAGCTATCAAGAAAATAGGCGATTATGATATCATCATCGGTGGTAGACAAGCCATTGATGGAGATACCGCGCAAGTTGGCCCACAAGTTGCTGAGAAATTAGGACTAAGCCAAATCACATATGCTGAAGAGGTGCTGAATGTCGATGAGACAACGAAACGAATCACTGTCAAACGCCACATCGACGGAGGTGTTGAAACAGTAGAAGGCCCATTGCCTATCGTCATTACCGTAAACGGTTCCGCTGCGCCTTGCCGCCCACGCAATGCCAAATTGATACAAAAGTATAAATATGCATTGGGCAAACAGGAGAAAAACGGAGAGTTGAAATATGCAGATTTGTATGAGACCCGCCCTTATCTGAATATCCAAGAATGGACGGTTGCCGATGTCAACGGTGATTTGAAACAATGCGGTCTGTCCGGTTCACCAACCAAAGTTAAGACTGTACAAAATATTGTATTCCAAGCCAAAGAGAGCAAAACTATCACGGGTTCGGATGCAGATGTAGAAAATTTGATTGTTGAACTGTTAACCAATCATACGATTGGATAAATATAGGATGCAAGGACAATGAATAATGTATTCGTATATTGTGAACTTGAAGGCACGACAGTAGCCGATGTAAGTTTGGAACTACTGACCAAAGGTCGGAAACTGGCGAATCAATTAGGATGCCAGTTGGAAGCGATTGTTGCCGGCAACGACTTAAAAGGTGTAGAGAAACAGGTATTTCCTTACGGAGTGGACAAATTGCATGTTTTTGATGCTCCGGGATTGTCTCCATACACCACATTGCCTCATGCTTCCATCCTCATCAACCTCTTCAAAGAAGAGAATCCGCAAATTTGCTTGATGGGTGCAACCGTAATCGGACGCGACTTGGGTCCACGTGTTTCATCCGCATTGACCAGTGGTTTGACAGCAGACTGTACCTCTTTGGAAATCGGTCCTCACGAAGACAAGAAGGCTGGCAAGACGTATGAGAATCTTTTGTATCAAATCCGTCCTGCTTTCGGAGGCAATATCGTAGCGACCATCGTCAATCCGGAAAACCGTCCGCAGATGGCGACTGTCCGCGAAGGTGTGATGAAAAAAGAAATCATCGATGCCAACTACGCAGGTGAAGTCATCCAACACGACGTGGCTAAATATGTAGCTGAAACGGATTATGTGGTAAAAGTAATCGACCGCCATGTTGAAAAGGCTAAACACAATCTGAAAGGTGCTCCAATCGTCATAGCCGGAGGTTATGGTATGGGATCCAAAGAGGGTTTTGATATGTTGTTCGAACTCGCCAAAGAGCTTCATGCCGAAGTAGGTGCCAGCCGTGCGGCAGTGGATGCAGGATTCTGTGACCACGACCGTCAAATCGGACAAACCGGCTTGACTGTGCGTCCGAAGCTTTATATCGCTTGCGGTATATCCGGACAGATCCAACATATCGCCGGCATGCAAGATGCAGGCATCATCATCTCTATCAACAACGATGAGAATGCTCCTATCAACACGATCGCTGATTATGTAATCAATGGTACAGTGGAAGAAGTTATTCCTAAAATGATTAAGTATTACAAGAAGAATTCGAAATAATGAATTACTATATAGATAATCCCAGCTTGAAACATCATTTGCATCATCCTTTGATGAAGCGTATTGTCGAGCTGAAGGAGCGCGGCTTTGCCGATAAAGAGAACTACGATTACGCTCCTCAAGATTTTGAGGATGCCATGGACAATTACGAGAAAGTTTTGGAAATTGTCGGAGAAATTGCTGGCGAAACCATTGCACCCAATGCAGAAGGTGTTGACCACGAAGGTCCAAGTGTAGCAAACGGACGTGTAACTTACGCTTCCGGAACACAAGTAAACTTGAAAGCAGTGCGCGATGCAGGGTTGATGGGCATGTCTATGCCTCGCCGATACAACGGTTTGAATTTCCCGGTTGTGCCTTATATCATGGCTGCCGACATCGTTTCCCGTGCAGATGCCGGATTTGAGAACTTGTGGGGATTGCAGGATTGTGCCGAGACATTGTATGAATTTGGTAGCGAAGACCAGCGTCAACGTTTCTTGCCTCGTATCTGTGCAGGCGAAACCATGTCTATGGACTTGACAGAGCCGGATGCTGGTTCTGACTTGCAGTCTGTCATGTTGAAGGCTACTTACAGCGAAGCGGACGGATGCTGGTACTTGAACGGCGTTAAACGTTTCATCACGAACGGTGATGCTGATGTTCATTTGGTATTGGCTCGTTCAGAAGAGGGAACACATGATGGACGCGGACTTTCCATGTTCATCTATGACAAACAGAACGGAGGCGTGAACGTTCGCCGCATCGAAAACAAGATGGGTATCAAAGGATCTCCTACTTGCGAGTTGGTATTCAAGAACGCAAAGGCTGAATTGTGTGGCGACCGCAAATTAGGATTGATTAAATATGTAATGGCTTTGATGAACGGTGCCCGCTTGGGCATCATGGCACAAGCTGTAGGTTTGAGCGAAGCTGCTTGCCGTGAAGCTTTGGCTTATGCACAAGACCGTAAACAGTTTGGCAAAGCTATTGAGAAGTTCCCGGCTATTTATGAAATGTTGACATTGATGCGTGCCAAAGCGGATGCTTCCCGTTCAATGTTGTACGAGACAAGCCGTTTTGTAGATATTTACAAAGCGTTGGATGACATTTCCAAAGAGCGTAAATTGACTCCGGAAGAGCGTCAAGAGTTCAAGAAATACAGCAAATTGGCGGATGCCTTCACTCCGTTAGGAAAAGGCATGACAACTGAGTATGCCAACCAAAACGCATACGATGCCATCCAGATTCATGGAGGTTCAGGCTTCATGAAAGATTATGCTTGCGAACGTATCTACCGTGATGCCCGTATTACCAACATCTACGAAGGAACGACTCAATTGCAGGTAGTAGCAGCTATCCGCCACGTGACGACAGGCACATACCTGAACCGTTTGAACGAATACGACCAGATTGAATACAAGGAAGAGTTGCAACCGTTACATGCCAGATTGCAAGCAATGACAAGCAAATATGCTGCTTTGGTTGAAATGGTAACTTCTACTAAGAACAATGAGTACATCGACTTCCAAGCACGCCGTTTGGTTGAAGCCGCTGCTCACTGTGTATTGGGTTATTTGCTGTTGCAAGACGCAAATTCAGAAGACTCTTTCAGACGTTCTGCTGAAGTTTATATTCGCTACGGAGAGGCAGAATTAGATAAAATTCACTCTTTCGTAGAGAAATTTAAACCTGAAGATTTGGATTTATACAGACATTAATGCGAACTTTGTATTGCTTTTAATGAACCTTTAAAACAATAATGTCATGTTATTAAGTACAAAATTATCAGAAGCATTCAACACACAAGTGAATGCAGAAATGTGGTCTTCAAACCTTTATTTGTCAATGGCTGTTTATTTTAAGAAAGAAGGATTGAACGGCTTTGCCAAATGGATGGAAGCTCAGTCTAAAGAAGAACTTACTCATGCCTACCAACTTATCAATTATGCAATCGACCGCGGAGGAGATGTCATGATAGGCCAGGTAAATGTTGTTCCGACTGCTTGGGGATCTCCTGTAGAAGTATTCGAACATGTCTATAAACATGAGCAGCATGTATCAGAAATGATTGACAAATTGGTCGATATCGCTGAAGAGGAAAAAGACCATGCGACAAGAGATTTCTTGTTCGGCTTTGTTCGTGAACAGGTTGAAGAAGAATCTACAGCGAAAAACATTCTGAATGATTTGAAAAACTATGGTGATCATCACTATGGTATCATCGACCACCAATTAGGTAAAAGAGAATAATGGCTGATAACATAATGGTCTCTCACCATTGAGACGTAATATTTGCCTGACCAATCAACAAATACTTTATTGCCTGATGTGATAAAGTATCATAAAAAGGCGATGTGTCATAACAATCATTTGACACACCGCTTTTTTATTGCTTTTTACTTTTGGAAGTTCTTAATCAAAATGGAAGGATTGATTCGTAAGTAGACGCCCGCTGAGAAACTCGTTGCTGATGACTTGGGCACTAATTCCTCGGTCGCAAGACTTTTATCTCCTTTCAAATGACAATAAACATCTAAATCAGCACCAACAGCAAAAGCTTTGGCAAAAGGATATGTATACTCCAAACCAGCACACACCATTTTAGGAGAATGGAATACTGTCCCTTCGTCTTGCATGGAAATAGCATTGTAGAATGGACTTCCGGTTAAAGAGACAAACTTTTTACATTGCCAATAGGCGGCTTTGACACGAAGCCTACGACAATCGGCATACATTCTCAAATAGGTTCCCCAGCCCGTATCAAACGGCCATAAATGTCCTGCTTGCTGATAGGAAAATGCAGCATCCGCCTCAATTCCCACTTTATTAACCAGAGAATGCCCGGTATTCCAAACGGCACCCAACCCGAGAGCCCCATTCATCAAGGTCTGTACGGAATTGGTGTAAATCGTATCTATCTCGCCTCCACGATGCTGTGCCATCAGCTGAACAGGAAGATAAACATTCACTTTGGCTGAAGGATCATTCAAATTGATTTTAGATGAAAGTCCTATGATAAATGCCTCTTGGTGCGTGTCCTCCCTAAATATAAAACTTTGCCAATTCACCCATACATCCAAAAAGAAGCGGGAAGAATTATAAAGCAGTTGCACTCCGGCTTCAGGGTCTGCCATCAGGTTCATCTCAGGATTATAAAGCGGTTCAATCAATTGATGATTGGCTGCCCCGTAAATATCACCTAACACCAAACTGAAACGCCGGGAGAAATCCACTTGGGCACGAAACCAAGGCAAAGCATGGAAACCTTTGTGATATTGGCTTCCGCTCCACTTTGCTATATCATGATAGGCATAACAGGGATATTTCTTTGCGCCCCAATAATGGAGCAAATGCGCCCCTAATTCCACTTTGATATTCTTCAATGGAAAATAAACCAGCTTCGGTTGAATCCAAAACCCGGGCAACGTATATCCTTTCTGAAAACCTCCGGCAAACTCATCATCCTTGAAGAAGTTGACGTTATCCAATTCAAATCTCAGCTCACCAACACTGGAACTATCTATCGCCGCAGCCGATTGGAATACTGATTCATTGATTTGGGCAGTAACCGAACCAGCTATCAATGATAGACAAAACCAATATAAAATCTTTCTCATCTCTCTTATCTTAACACAATGAAAGGGGATGCGCCTAAATATCCATTATAACACATCCCCTTCTGAATTCTTTATACTATTAATATCCGGGAATAACTTCTCGAACACTGATTGCACAATCCTCGCTTTCTACACAAGAACTTACAAGCTATCCCTTTCTCACAAGCCTGCCGCTTTCGCATCATTCCAAAGCGCATCCATTTCCGCCAATGACATATTCTTCAGTTCCACGCCCTTCTCTTTGGCATGCTCTTCCAAATAATTGAAACGACGGATGAACTTTTGATTGGTCCGCTCCAAAGCGTTGTCCGGATTGACCTTATACAAACGGGCAGCATTGATAAGGCTGAAAAAGAGGTCACCAAACTCAGCTTCCATTTTATCGCTGTCTTCTTTGCGCACCTCGACCATCAGTTCGTCGAACTCCTCCTTCACCTTGTCCCAGACCTGTTCACGTTCTTCCCAATCAAAGCCCACATTGCGGACTTTGTCTTGGATGCGGTGTGCCTTTACGATGGAAGGCAAAGAAGAAGGAACTCCAGCCAATACGGTCTTGTTGCCACCTTTCTCTTTCAGTTTCAACTGTTCCCAATTCTGTTCCACCTTTCCGGCTGTTTCTGCCTCAACAGTCCCGAACACATGAGGATGGCGATAAATCAACTTCTCACACAAGGTATCACATACATCCTTGATGTCAAAAGCCTCTTTCTCCTCGCCTATCTTCGCATAGAAAACAATATGCAGCAATAAATCACCAAGCTCCTTTTTGATGTTCACATTGTCTTCCCGCATCAAAGCTTCGCAAAGCTCATACGTTTCCTCTATCGTATTGGTACGCAAACTTTCATTTGTCTGCTTCTTGTCCCAAGGACACTTCACCCTCAGTTCGTCCATTATATCCAAAAGACGACCAAAGGCTTCCATTTTCTCCGCTTTCGTCCGATCCATTATTTACCTCCCAGATTATTCTGAAATTCGCTCAATCCTTTATTCAAGAACTGGATATATTTACTTACATCTTCGTCAAAAGCATAGGAAGGAGACAATGGTTTTCCATCACCATCCAAAAGGACATAGAAAGGCTGTGCATTCGCACCAAACTTACTTCGTTGCAGATAGCTCCACTTGTCACCTACTGTGCGTAAAACACGAGTCTTGCCATTCTCTACGATTTCAATCGGTTCCGGCAATTTGCTCTTATCATCGACAATCAAGGTAATCAATACATAATCTTTCTCCAAGATGTCCTTTACACGTATATTCGTCCAAACAGAAGCTTCCATCTTACGGCAGTTCACACAGCCATAACCCGAAAAGTCAATCATGACAGGCTTGTTGTTCCGCTTCGCATACTCCATACCCGCTTCATAATCGGTAAACGCAGCATGCACTTCATTGTCATACAAACTGAAATCTTGTGTATACAACGGAGGAGCAAACGCACTGATTGCCTTTAACGGAGCACCCCACAGACCCGGTATCATGTAAATAGAGAAGCCAAATGATATAATCGCCATAAACAGACGAGGCACGGAAACATACTTCAATTCGCTGTCGTGGCTGAAACGGATCTTACCTAACAGATAGAATCCCAAAAGTGCGAAGATGACAATCCAAAGCACCACAAACACCTCTCTATCCAACAAGCGCCATCCGTATGCCAAATCTGCTACCGAAAGGAATTTCAATGCCAATGCCAATTCCAAGAAGCCCAATACGACTTTCACAGAATTAAGCCAACCTCCCGATTTCGGCATGCTCTGAAGCATGTTCGGGAAAACAGCAAAGAAACTGAATGGAATGGAGAGAGCCAAAGCAAAACCAAACATACCAATAGCAGGACCTACTTTCGACCCCATGGAAGCCGCTTGTACCAACAATGTCCCGATAATCGGACCTGTACAAGAGAAGGATACCAACACCAAAGTGAATGACATGAAGAATATACTGATAATACCCGTTGTCGAATCTGCTTTCATATCCAACTTGTTTGTCCAAGATGACGGCAACACGATTTCAAATGCTCCAAAGAAAGAGACAGCAAACAAAACCAACAACAAGAAGAAAATGATATTAAATATGGCATTGGTAGAGAGGTCGTTCAAGGCACTCGCACCAAAGATACCTGTAATCAGCAAGCCCAACACCAAATAGATGACAATGATGGAAACCCCATAAGTCACAGCATCGCGGATAGCTTTTTTCCGGTCTTTTGTACGTTTCAAGAAGAAACTAACTGTCATAGGAATCATCGGCCAGACACAAGGAGTGAGCAATGCAATCAGTCCGCCCAAGAATCCGGCAAAGAAGATGAACAACCAGCTGGTATCAGCTGCCGTAACAGTCGTATCTCCAAATGCTTTCAGCTCCTCGATAACCGGTTCCCACAAATCGGAATGGACAAGAGAAGAACTTGTGCCCACTGTATCCGCTGTCTTGTTCGGCTTAGCGACAGAGACATCTTCAGAAACCTCCTCAATGACACTAACTGTATCAGCCAACTCCTCAGCAGGAATATCTTCCACTTTGGCCATTGCCTGCAATGTCTTCTCCACATTTATATTCGATTGGTTAAACGAGAAAGACTCTTTATCGGGAGGAAGGCAGTTCTCGTCGTTACAAGCCATAAACTCGACATATCCCTCTACTTTGAAAGCTTTCGGGTTGGTTATTTCAAGCTTTTGCGTGAAAGAGACCTCATGGGCATACCAACTCAAGTTCATCTCAAACTGTTCGTCATAAACCGTCGTCGCTTTCTTTGAAGGAACGGGAGAACCTACTGTCTTAGCACCTTTCAACGTTTCATAATTAAACGAAGTGGAAATGGGACCTCCTTCCGGCAGGTTCATGTCATATAAATGCCATCCATTATCCAACTTGGCGGAAAACAACAAGGTCTTTACGGAGCTATCCGAATCTTCCAACTTGATTTCCCACTTGACCGGAGTCAAAATCTGTGCTTCGGCTGCCCAAGCTATCATAAGGAGCAGCATAAATGATAGGACTTTCTTCATTTGTGTTATTTGCTAAATTACCAATTTTTACTTACTAACGATTTAAAAGAATCGGGGATGCGAGTGTCAAAGTGCATCTCCTCGCCTGTCTCGGGATGGATGAAATAGAGGCGTTGCGCATGCAACATCAACCTTCCTGTCGGATCTGTTTCCGCACTGTATTTGTAATCCCCTGCAATCGGATGCCCGATATATTCCATTTGGGCACGAATCTGGTTTTTCCTTCCCGTTTCCAAATTCAGTTCCAAAAGGGAATACCTGTCATTCGAACGCAACACATCATAACGGGTTATCGCCTCTTTCCCCCCTTCAGGCACGACATAGACCCGAGCCTCCGCGTTCTCCTTCAAGAAAGTCGTCAACACATCCGAACTCTTCTCCGGTTTGCCTTCCACGACAGCCACATAGGTGCGCTCTGTTATCATCTCATTCCAGTTACTTTGCATTTTCTCTTGAACCGCACGAGTTTTGGCAAACATCATCAATCCGGATGTCTCACGGTCCAAGCGGTGCAGAACGAATATTTTATTGCGCGGGTCGCTTTTCTTCAAATAATCACTGAGGATATGGTAAGCCGTCCGTTCATGCACACGTTCCGTACCGACAGACAACAAACCTTCGCGCTTGTTCACCACGATAACGGCATTGTCTTCATAAATGATATTCAACAGACGGTTGTTAAACTCCACCTTTCCTCGAATATAACTGACCATCACTTTGTCGCCGGGCTGTACAGGCGTGTCGAATTGTGTAACGACTTGGTCGTTCACCAAAATCTGCCTATGGCTTAAAAGGGATTTGACAGCAATCTTACTCCTGTCTTTCAATGATTCGAATAAAAAGGGAAGTAAAGTCGTCTCTTTTTCCACCGGGAGATATTGTCCCCTCGGCTGGTCACCCTGACTTCTCCTTCGTGTTGAATAATTATTTCTCTTCATAATGGCTTCTAATATATATATCCGTGCAAAGATAATGACATTTTTTTGCAATTACGGAAATTATTCCATTTCTTTGCTATGATTAGTTATAACTCGTAAACTATAATAATATGAAACGTTTTTGTCAAACATTAGATTTGAAAGACGACCCCAAACTCATTGAGCAATATTGCTATTGGCACCAACACATTTGGAAAGAGATTCCGGAAGGCATCCGGGCTGTGGGCATCAGCAATATGGAGATATACCGCTTAGGCAACCGTCTTTTCATGATAGTGGAAACCCCGGATGATTTCAATTGGGATGAGGCATTCGCCCGCTTGGCGACGCTGGACAGGCAAGCAGAATGGGAAGAGTTCGTAGGACAGTTCCAAGAGAGCAAACCCGGCAGTTCTTCAGCGGAGAAATGGCAGTTAATGGGACAGATATTCAAACTTCCTGAATAATGAAAGGCAGTGTGTCATAATTGCAAACGGTTGCATCGCTTCCGGAACCAGACCTCATTTTACAACCGTAAACTTTGGATCCATTCCTCATAGCCTTGCATTTGATTAATTATGACACACTGCACAACTATATCAATTATTGATAATCTTCAACAACTCATCCAATTTCGGTGCAATAATGATTTCCGTACGACGGTTCTTGCTCCTGCCTTCTGCAGATTCATTGTCTGCCACCGGCACAAACTCGCCTTTTCCTGACGGTTCGATCTGTAACGGGCTTACCCCATATTCAGTGGTCAGGATACGAACGACCGAAGTGGCACGGATGACGCTCAAATCCCAGTTATCCGCAAAGCGGGCAGTATGGATAGGCTTCGTGTCCGTATGACCTTGTATGTTCACATCCACATCCTTCTGTTGGTTCAACACGGAAGCCAACTTCGCCAATGCCTCTTTACCACGTTTATCGACAGTCGCACTGCCCGACTGGAACAACAGTTTGTCCGACAATGCCACATATATCTTACCATTCTCCTCACGGACACTCAACTCGTCGCTGCTGAATCCCATCAATGCCTCTTTCACACCTTTCAGGATATTCTGCACCTTGTCATTCAAAGAGGTCATCATGTCCTGGAGTTGGTTAATCGTCCTCTCCCTCTCATCCAGTTCCTGCATTTTCTTTGTCAACAGCTCGTTCAACTTGTCCTGTTCCCCCATGTTCGCACTGAGCATCTCTTTGTAACTACGGATATTCCTCCGCATTTCTGCCGTATCTTTCCTCAACCGTGTCAAATTCTCATTCAACAGGTCATTTTCATCGCGGCTATCGATCAGTTGCTTTTTCAACTCCGCTTCACGAGCCAAAGCATCCAAGCGTCCATTCTCTGCCAACAGGTATTTCTTTTTCGTAACACAAGATGATGTTCCCAACATCAAAAATGCCAAAGCAGCATATACCAACCTTTTCATATCAATTTAATTATTTTTATAATAGGCAAAGATAATGACAAGCTTTCATACATTACCTTTGTAAGAACGAATTAATAGATAAATAACATGAAAAAGAGAGTATTTTTACTTATCACAGCATTATTCATAGGCTCCCTCGTTTCCGCCCAAGTAAAAACGAGCATCAATATATGTCCGCAATTCAATGAGAACTTTGGTTTCCGAGTCGGATCCGATTTAGACATTCCTCTAAACTACAACTGGAGTTTTGTTCCAGGAGCATATTGGTCATTACGGAACAGAATCGAAACAAGAAACACAACGACCAATAACGTGGAAACAAATATCAAATATAAAGATGAAGCCCATTTCATCACCATGCCACTGCGTTTCGGACTACAAATCCACTGCAAAGACGATGACCGTTTCACCGTGAAACTCCTCTTCGGTCCCTATTTGGCGTATGGTTTGAGCGGAAACAGCAAATCAATCACTCAGGAGAACGGGACTAAAAAGACATCGGAAGTGGGAGCTTTTGAAAAGGATGGAAGATACAACCACCGCTTCGACTATGGTTTGAACTTAGGTTTGAACGCACTCATCAACCAGAGCCTCCAACTCGGTTTTTTCGGAGAAGTCGGTTTCCGAAACATTTACAATCAAAATGGCTGGATCGAAGATCTTATCACCCACCTCTTCCTTATTACCAATAAGAACTTTGCATTAGGCTTAACATTGGGGTATCAATTCTGAGAGGGAGCACAAAGGATAAAAAGAAGAAAGACAGGGATTTGCAAAGTAGAGTAAATCTTAAAATCATGAGGGTTAGATTGAGAACTTTCAAAACGTAACGACAATTTTAGCTTCTCACTTAGGTGAGAAACACTTCTCATATAAGTGAGAAGCACTTCTCACCAGAGTGAGAAACAAAAAATGTTGGATGCAAACCCAAAACATCGACAAAACATTATCATCCTGTTTATATCCCGGAGTCGGACGGGTACGATAAGTTTATCTATTCATCCATCAAGTATCGCTATACATATATATAATGTATGAAAAAAGCGTACCTTTGTGGACAAGACAGAAGAAAAACGAAAAAAGATGAGTCAGCCGTTAGCAGAGAGATTACGCCCAAAGACATTGGACGAATATATAGGTCAGAAACACCTCATAGGGCAAGGAGCAGTCCTTAGGAAAATGATTGAAGCAGGACGTGTCCCCTCCTTTATCTTATGGGGACCTCCGGGAGTGGGTAAAACAACCTTGGCACATATTGTGGCAGAAAAGCTCAAAGCCCCATTTTATACGTTGAGTGCCATCAGTTCCGGAGTAAAGGATGTAAGGGATGTGATTGAGAAAGCCAAAAGCAACCGTTTCTTCAATACCGTTTCACCTATCCTTTTCATTGATGAAATCCACCGTTTCAGCAAATCCCAACAAGATTCGTTGCTGAACGCCGTGGAAACAGGTGTCGTCACCTTGATAGGAGCGACCACGGAAAACCCCTCTTTTGAGGTAATACGCCCTCTCCTGTCCCGATGCCAAGTCTATGTGCTGAAATCCCTCGGGAAAGAAGATCTGTTGGAGTTGCTCCACCGTGCCCTAAAGGAAGACATCGTCTTAAAAGAGAAAAACATCCAACTGACAGAGACCGATGCTTTGCTACGATATTCGGGAGGAGACGCCCGCAAACTGCTAAACATATTAGAATTGGTTATTTCCGCAGAGGAGAGCCATGATATCACCATCACCGACCAAAAAGTGACGGAAAGGCTGCAAGAGAACCCTGCCGCATACGACAAAGGGGGAGAAATGCACTATGACATCATATCGGCATTCATCAAATCCATCCGAGGAAGCGACCCGGACGGAGCCATCTATTGGTTGGCGCGCATGGTGGCAGGAGGAGAAGATCCCAAATTCATTGCCCGCCGCCTTTGCATCTCCGCGGCAGAAGACATAGGCTTGGCAAACCCCAACGCACTGCTACTCGCCAATGCCTGTTTCGACACCATACAAAAAATAGGATGGCCAGAGGGGCGAATCCCGTTAGCCGAGACTGCGATTTATTTAGCTTGCAGTCCCAAAAGCAATTCAGCCTACAAGGCCATAAACGATGCAATCGCCTATGTGGAGAAGACCGGGAACCTGCCCGTCCCGTTACATTTGCGGAACGCCCCGACCCAACTTATGGCGGAATTGGACTACGGAAAAGAGTACAAATATGCCCACGATTACGAAAATCATTTTGTAAAGCAAGAATACCTACCTAAAGAGGTTGGAAGCCAACATTTCTGGCACGGGCAAAACAACCCTTCGGAAAGTAAGTTATTGGAACAAATGCGTAAATTTTGGGGAAATCGCTTTAATTTCTGAATTTTATAGCATTTTTTTTGTTCAATTCAGAAATAAGTTCTATCTTTCGGCGTCCAATTCAAAAAGGTTGGAAAATTGACAAATTGTTATATTAAAATTTATAGGACATGAAGAAGCACAATTTTTATGCAGGTCCCTCTATTTTGAGTGAGTACACTATCAAAAACACAGCAGCAGCTGTAGAAAACTTTGCAGGTATGGGATTATCTCTGTTGGAGATTTCTCACCGCAGTAAAGAGTTTGTAGCAGTAGTTGACGAAGCACAAGCTTTGATTAAAGAGTTGTTGAACGTTCCTGAAGGATACGAGGTTGTATTCGTAGGTGGAGGTGCCAGCCTTCAATTCTGTATGGCTCCTTTCAACTTGTTAAAGAAAAAAGCAGCATATTTAGATACAGGTACATGGTCTTCTAAAGCCATCAAAGAAGCTAAACTTTTCGGAGAAGTAGATGTTGTCGCTTCTTCTAAAGATAAAAACTATACTTATATTCCTAAAGATTATACAGTTCCAGAAGATGTGGATTATTTCCATGTAACTACAAACAACACTATCTATGGTTCTGAAATCCGCAAAGACTTAGACGTTAAGGTTCCAATGGTAGCTGATATGTCTTCAGATATCTTCTCTCGCCCAATAGACGTTTCTAAATATGATTTGATTTATGCTGGTGCACAGAAGAACCTTGCTCCTGCTGGTGTAACATTGGCAATCGTACGTGTAGACGCTTTGGGTAAAGTAGACCGCGTTATCCCTACAATGTTGAACTACAAGACTCACATTGATAAAGGTTCCATGTACAATACTCCTCCTGTATTGCCTATCTTCTCTGCATTGCAGACTTTGAAATGGTACAAAGAACAGGGTGGCGTTGAAGCAATGGAAAAGAAAGACATAGAAAATGCAGCTATCCTGTATGACGAAATCGACCGCAACAAATTGTTCCGTGGAACAGTTGCTCCGGAAGACCGCTCTATCATGAACGTTTGCTTCGTCATGAACGATGAATACAAAGAATTGGAAGCTGACTTCAATGCATTTGCTACTTCTAAGGGTATCGTAGGTATCAAGGGTCACCGTTCAGTTGGTGGTTTCCGTGCTTCTTTATACAATGCAATGCCTAAGAGCAGTGTTGAAGTATTGATCGCAGCAATGAAAGAATTTGAAAAACAGCATTAATTATGGCAAAAGTTTTAATAGCAACAGAAAAACCTTTTGCAGCAGTTGCTGTGAAAGGTATCCGCGAAGTTGTAGAACAAGCTGGTGATGAATTGCTTTTGTTGGAACGTTATACCGAGAAAAGCCAGTTGTTAGATGCAGTGAAAGATGTTGACGCTTTGATTATCCGTAGCGACAAAGTTGACAACGAAGTATTGGACGCTGCTAAAAACTTAAAGATTGTCGTACGTGCCGGTGCTGGTTATGACAATGTTGACTTGGAAGCTGCTACTGCTCACAAGGTATGCGTCATGAATACTCCGGGACAGAACTCAAATGCAGTTGCTGAATTGGCATTAGGTTTGATGGTTATGGCTGCCCGTAACTTCTATAACGGTACTTCTGGAACTGAATTGAAAGGAAAGAAATTGGGTATCCATGCATTCGGTAACGTAGGCCGCAACGTAGCCCGCATCGCCAAAGGATTTGGCATGGAAGTTTATGCTTATGACGCATTCTGCCCGAAAGAAGTAATCGAACAAGCTGATGTAAAAGCTGTTGACTCAGTTGAAGAACTTTATTCTACTTGCCAGGTTATCTCATTGCATATTCCTGCTACTGCAGAAACAAAGAACTCTATCAATGCTGCATTGGTAGGTAAAATGCCTAAAGGCGGCGTATTGGTTAACACTGCCCGCAAAGAGGTTATCAATGAGGCTGAATTGATCCAGTTGATGGAAGAACGTGCAGACTTGAAATATGTAACAGACATCATGCCTGTTGCTAACGAAGAGTTTACAGCGAAATTTGCAGGCCGTTATTTCTCAACTCCGAAGAAGATGGGAGCTCAAACAGCTGAGGCTAATATCAATGCCGGTATTGCTGCTGCTCGCCAAATCGAAGGTTTCTTGAAAGAAGGATGCGAAAAATTCCGTGTGAATAAATAATTAAGAAAAACCAAAGGGCGTATCTCTTTTTTGCTGCAATAAACAAGAAGATGCGCCCTTTTTCTTGTAACATTTAAAACAGACAAATACCATGGCTACAATAAAACCTTTTAAAGGTGTTCGCCCACCGAAAGATTTAGTAGAACAAGTGGCATCACGCCCATACGACGTTCTAAATTCTGAAGAAGCTCGCAAAGAGGCTGAAGGAAACGAAAAATCATTGTATCATATTATCCGCCCAGAAATTGACTTTCCGGTAGGGACAGATGAACATGCTCCGGAAGTCTATTTGAAAGCAGCCGAAAACTTCAAGAAGTTCCAAGAGAATGGCTGGCTTGTACAAGACTCTAAAGAGTGCTATTACGTTTATGCCCAAACAATGAACGGGAAAACACAGTACGGCTTGGTAGTAGGAGCTTACGTGCCTGACTATTTGAATGGTGTCATCAAAAAACACGAATTGACAAGAAGAGACAAAGAAGAAGACCGTATGAAACATGTGCGCGTGAACAATGCAAACATCGAACCGGTATTCTTTGCATACCCAGACAATGCTGAATTGGACAAGATTGTCAGCAAGTATGCAGCAACTGAACCAGAATATAACTTCATAGCTCCGTTGGATGGTTTCGGCCATACATTCTGGGTTATAGACCAAGATGAAGATATCAAACGTATCACTGAGATTTTCGCAGAAATCCCAGCTCTATATATCGCTGATGGCCACCACCGTTCAGCAGCAGCTGCTTTGGTAGGCGCAGAAAAAGCAAAACAGAATCCTAACCACCGTGGCGATGAAGAGTATAACTATTTCATGGCTGTCAGCTTCCCTGCTAACCAGCTTACCATCATCGACTATAACCGAGTTGTAAAAGACTTGAACGGATTGACTCCGGCTGAGTTCTTGGCTCGCATCGCTGAAAACTTCGTTATTGAAGAGAAAGGTGAAGAGATTTACAAACCTAATGCTTTGCATAACTTCGCCCTCTATTTGGAAGGAAAATGGTATTCATTGACTGCTAAACCAGGCACATACGATGATTCTGACCCGATAGGCGTATTGGACGTAACTATCTCTTCTAATCTTATCTTGAACGATATCTTAGGCATCAAGGACCTTCGTTCAGACAAACGAATCGACTTCATCGGTGGTATCCGTGGCTTAGGCGAATTGAAGAGAAGAGTGGACAGCGGTGAGATGAAGATGGCTTTGGCTCTTTATCCTGTAACCATGAAACAGTTGATGGATATCGCAGATACTGGTAATATCATGCCTCCTAAGACTACTTGGTTCGAACCTAAATTACGCTCTGGATTGATTATCCACAAATTGGAATAATATAGATTTTTATCTTAAATAAGAAAATAGCACACGAAGATTGCCTCTCGGCAAAGATTTGTGTGCTATTTTTGTGGATTAAATGAAGTAAGAACGCATTAATGTTTGAATAAATGAGAAGATGGCATTCGATTCTGCTTATGCTCGCCTGTTCATGGGGAGCCTGGGCTACCAACCGGGAAGTTAAAATCAAGTTAGTTGAAACCAGTGACGTGCACGGGAACTTTTATCCTTATAATTTCATTGAGCAAAAGAAATGGGGCGGAAGCTTGGCTCGAGTCTATACTTATGTGAAAGAAGAACGGAAGAACTATGGCGACAACCTTATATTGGTAGACAACGGGGATATCTTGCAAGGACAACCGTCCGCCTATTATTATAACTTCATAGACACCACCTCTACCCATTTGGCTGCTTCTATCATGAATTACATGGGATACGTTGCCGGAAGCATGGGAAACCATGATGTGGAAGCTGGACGTACAGTTTTCGACCGGTGGATAAAAGATTGCCAATTCCCGGTCTTAGGGGCAAATATCATTCAAACTTCTGATGAGACTCCATACCTCAAACCTTATACAATCGTGGAACGGGAAGGGGTCAAAATTGCCATCTTAGGCATGATTACCCCAGCCATTCCGACTTGGTTGCCGGAAACATTGTGGAAAGGGCTACGTTTTGACGATATGGAGCAAACAGCACGTAAATGGATGAAAATCATCCAAGAGAAGGAACATCCAGATGTAGTTGTCGGTGTATTCCATGCAGGTCGTGAAGCCCGCACCGTAGGAGGAAAATACAGAGAGGACGCTTGCCTGGAAGTTGCCGCCAATGTGCCTGGATTCGATGCTATCATGATGGGACACGACCACAGCCGCTACTGCGGGTCTGTTAGTTCCCAAGATGGAAAGACTGTTTATGTGGTTAATCCTGCCAGCAAAGGGAGCTATGTCGGCACCATTGATATCGCTTTGACCCTCAATGATAATAAAGTCATTGAGAAAAGAATATCAAATGCCATTGTCCCTATGGACAAATTGGATCCGGATCCAGACTTCATGCAGCAGTTCGATGCGCCTTACCAAACAGTAGAAAAGTTCGTTTCGGAGAAAATCGGGTCAATAGACAACACCATCACAACCCAACCAGCCTATTTCGGTTCTTCCGCCTTTATCGACTTAATCCATTCAATCCAATTGGAATTGACAGGAGCGGACGTCTCTTTTTCCGCCCCGCTCTCTTTTAATGCGAAAATAGAACAAGGTGACATCTTTATCAGTGACATGTTCAACTTATACAAATATGAGAACTTGCTCTACACCATGCTTCTAAGCGGAAAGGAAATCAAAGACTTCTTGGAAGAATCTTATGCGGGATGGACCAACCAAATGCAATCCGCAGATGACCATTTGCTGTTAATCACTCAACGCAAAGACGGGAACGGATATACATTCAAGAATCCGAGCTTCAACTTCGACTCGGCTGCCGGCATCATTTATACGGTGGACGTGAGCAAACCCAAAGGTGAAAAGATTTCTATCCTAAAGATGGCAGACGGCAGACCATTTGAAATGGATAAACAATATAAAGTGGCCATCAATTCTTATAGAGGAAACGGTGGAGGCGACCTCTTGACAAAAGGAGCCGGCATTCCGCTTAACCAATTAAGCAGCCGGATTATCGCTTCAACCGAGAAAGACCTTCGCTATTACTTGATACAATATGTAAAAAGCAAAGGAACCATTTCACCGAAAGCCATGAATCAATGGAAAATGATTCCGGAAGAGTGGGTGGAAAAAGGCAAGGAAAAAGATTCAAAGCTTCTATTCGGAAAGTAAGATTCCAAAAGAAGAGTCATTGGGCATCTAACAACTTGCTCTCATCTTGACAAATAGTAAAGGTGGTGTGTCATAATTGCAAACTGCTGCGTTACTTTCGGAATTCGACCTCGGGTAAACTCCTGTCGGTCTCATCCTCAGTGCCTTGCATTTTGCTAATTCTGACACACTTTAAAGGGGCTGCGCCAAAAACAGTTGTTTTGACACAGCCCCTTTTCAACTATCTATCTACACAGAACAATTACTTCTTGAAGTAGCGGTTGTAAAGGCCTTCAAATCCTTTACCGTGACGAGCTTCGTCTTTTGCCATTTCGTGAACAGTGTCATGGATAGCATCCAAGTTCAATTGTTTAGCACGAGTGGCGATACGTTTCTTGTCCGCACAAGCACCGCTTTCAGCATTCATACGTTTTTCCAAGTTGGTCTTTGTATCCCAAACCACATCACCTAACAATTCTGCGAATTTAGCAGCATGTTCAGCTTCTTCCCAAGCATAGCGTTTGAAAGCTTCAGCCACTTCAGGATATCCTTCACGGTCTGCTTGACGACTCATTGCCAGATACATTCCCACTTCGGTGCATTCGCCATTGAAATGAGCATTCAAGTCTTTCAACATCTCTTCGTCACAACCTTTGGCAACACCAATAACATGTTCGTCTGCAAAACTCAAAGCACCAGCTGTTTCTTCCATTTCTTTGAATTTGCTCTTAGGAGCTTTACACTGTGGGCAGAAATCAGGAGCTTCATCACCTTCATGAACATAACCGCAAATTGTACAAATCCATTTCTTTTTCATATCGCTAATTTTTAATTGGTTGTTATTTCGTTTTATTTATCTAATGCAAATTTAGTTATTCCAATTCAGCTTGTCAACTTTTCTTCATTGAATTCATTTATCAAATTATCGAAAAAATTTATCAGAGGCTCAATCAGACGAATCGAACAATAAAGGAAGTCCCTTCTCCAAGGTTGGAATCAACCGATATTTCTCCTCCCAACTTTTCGATAATCTCTTTGGACAAAGCCAAGCCAATGCCATGTCCCGACATGCAGTTGGAGTTTTCGGCGCGGTAAAAAGGCTCAAAGATATGAGGCAAATCCGCATCAGGAATACCTATGCCTTTATCCTTAATCTCTATTTCATTAGATCGTACCAAGACGGTTATTTGTGGCGTTTCCGAATATTTGATTGCATTACTTATCAAATTCCGCATGGCAATGAGCAAAAGATTTTCGTCTGTCAAGATATAGAAATTGGATTCAACCTTGATTTGTACCTCATTACTTGCAAACTGCTCCATAAACAGAGCCATGTCCACCCGGTCAGACAAGGAGTGATCCAACTTTTCTGATTTAGCATGGGAAAACTGAAGCAGGCTGCGCATGATGTCAATGACACGGGTAGTCTCTTTGCTTATCTTCGTCAGGAAATGGCGATACTCTTCCGGAGTACGTTCCCGCATCAAGGCAATATCGCACTCTCCTTGGATTGCGGTCAGCGGATTGTTTATCTCATGGGAAGCATTGTTGACAAACAGTTTCTCCCGTTGGTAATTGCGGTCGATGCGATCCACCGCCTTGATTGCATACAAACGGCTAATCAGATAAAGGACTATGGAAGAGAGGAAAATAAGAATCAGGACAGCCAAACCGATTGTCCGGCTAATCTCCTTTCCATACGGATTCCTGCTGAGCACAACGACAACATACGTCCCCTCATTGTCGTAATAGATAAATGAAGTCCCCACTTCGTCGCCTCGCCTGAAGAAAACCTCTTTCCCTTGTTTGACCTCCTCGATTTGGGCATCGTCCAAATACTGCCCCAAAGAATTATCCGCCATCTCCTCATCTGCCATATTTATAAACAGCTCATGCGAAGTCGGGATGGAATTTTGCCGATGAAGCACCGCATTCCGATATCTCACAGGATCCATCTCATCTTCTTCAAATCGTTCGACAGCCACGGCATGCGCTTTCTCCGAGATATATTTAAAATAGAGGTTCTCGACATAACGTGAACTCAAAACATAGAAAACGATTCCCGTCACTACCACCAAAGAGATGGTAATGGCTGAATAGACCCACGATATTTTCCGCCCCGCTTTCATATTCGAGAAACCTAAAAACTACTTATTCCTTCATGATATAACCTACACCGACAATCGTATGAATCAGTTTATGAGGAAAGGGTTCGTCTATCTTATTCCGCAAGTAACGGACATAAACATCCACCACATTCGTGTTGGTGTCGAAATCCTTGTCCCAAACATCTCTCAACAACTGCTTACGTGAGAGGATTTCCCCTTGGTGGCGGATGAAATATTCCAACAAACGGTACTCTTTGGTTGATAAATCTACCGTCAGATTCTTCCGTGTTGCCCGATGAGTAGACGGGTCACAGACCAAATCCCCGCAATGTATCTTCTGGGAATTCTCCGCAACGACAGCCGACCGGCGCAACAGCGATTCGATACGGGCAAGCAGTTCGATAAACTTAAACGGCTTCGCCAAATAATCATCCGCCCCGGCATGCAAACCTGCCACAATGTCCTCCGTCGTATCCAATGCCGTCAACATCAACACCGGCACCTTATACCCGAAATGGCTCCGGAACCGCTTGCATAATTCCAATCCATTCATGCCTGGCATGCGGATGTCCAACAACAGCATGCAGAACCGCTCCTCCAGCATACCATCCTCCATCATCAACCAAGCTTCATTCCCATTGGATGCCACGCTTACTTCATAACCGCAATCCTCCAATCCCCTTTTCAGGAAGTCGGAAATATTGGCTTCATCTTCAGCAATGAATATGTGTTTGCTCACAGACATATTTGATACAATCTTATTTTCCCGGTTGGTAAAGTTAACAAAGAAACGGATGAATCCATCATAGTTTCCGTTGCTTTAACACTCCTTCCCCGTCAAAAACCGTCCGCTTGTACACTTTCTCCACAAATAGCGGGAAAACAAAGAGAGTAAAGAGCGTGGCAAACACCAATCCTCCAATGATGACTATTGCCAAAGGACGTTGGCTTTCCGAACCAATGCCATGACTGAGAGCTGCCGGCAGCAATCCCAATGTCGCCATCATCGCTGTCATCAACACCGACCGCATACGTGATTGCATTCCCAAATCGACTGCATCCGAAAGGGAATGCTTATGCCGGATGAAATGTTTAATATCCATAATCATAATCACTCCGTTCTGGATACAAATACCAAACAGGCAGATGAAACCGATACCTGCTGAAATGGAGAAGTTAAAACCGGTGAGCAAGAGTATCAAGATTCCTCCTACGGCAGCAAACGGCACATTTAGCAAAACCAGCAGGGCATCACGGGCACTACTGAACAGCATATACAAAATAGAGAATATCAGAAGAATGCTGATGGGGACAACATGAGCCAAACGGGCTGAAGCTCGCTTTTGGTTCTCAAAGTCACCACTCCATTCTATCCGGTAACCATCCGGCAAATCAACCGCACGGGCAACTTTGGCCCTCGATTCATCCACTGCGGATCCCATGTCTCGGTCACGGACAGAGAACTTGACGGCACAATATCTTTGGTGTTTGTCACGATATATAATCAGCGGTCCGGTAATCATACGGATATCGGCAATCTCTTTTATCGGAATCATTGCTCCATCTGAAGCCGGCACCTTTATCTTGCCAATCTGTTCCTCGTCTTGGCGGAAGGGTTTATCATAACGCACCACGATATCAAACTTCCGTTCGCCTTCATACACTTGGGAAGCCACTTTTCCACCAATTGCCATTTCCACCGTGCGTTGCACATCCGACTTGCTCACTCCATAACGAGCCAACCTTGCTTCGTTTATATTTATCTGCAGCTCCGGCTGACCAATATTCCGCAAGACTCCCAAATCGGCAATGCCCGGAATGGGACGCATGGTCTCTGCTACCTTTTCCGCTATCCGTTCACTTTCATAGAGGTCATTGCCATACACTTTCGCCACAATAGCACCTTTCACACCACTTACCGCCTCTTCCACATTGTCACTAATGGGCTGAGAGAAGTTGAAATCGACACCTGGATATACGGAGAGCTTCTTGTCGATAGCGGTGATAAGTTCCTCTTTCGACATTCCCGATTTCCACTCCTTCTCCGGATACATCTTGACAAACAGTTCAATGTTGTAAAATCCGGTAGCATCCGTGCCATCATTCGGACGACCGGTCTGCGTCAGCACCTCCCGGATTTCCGGGAAACGGCTCACTTCCTCCCTCAATTGGTCGGCAATCTTGACAGACTCCTTCAAGGAGATGCTTTGTGGCATCGTCGCACGGATATAAATAGATCCTTCGTTCATCTGCGGCAGGAATTCCGTACCCAACATGACGAAAGAGGCGATTCCAGCAATCATGACGAGGATAGAAACGGCAATCGTCTCTTTGGCATGGGAGTGGCAATAGCTAAACGCCCGGTTGGAATAGCGATGGACCCACTCCAAGAAACGGTTCTTCTTCTCCTTCACGTTCTTCTTCAAAAGCATGGAAGATAGAACCGGCACGAGCGTCATCGTAAACACCAAGGCTCCAAGCAAGGCAAAGCCCAACGTGAAAGCCAAAGGTGAAAACATCTTCCCTTCTACTTTCTGGAAGGCAAAGATGGGCAACAATGCCGTGATAATAATCAACTTGGAAAAGAAGACGGACTTCGCTTTGCTGCGGGCTGTCACTCGTATCAATCCCGGTTTTGAGAGTTTATTGAAGGAGTCCATGCCGATTTCACCCGCTTTGGCATCCAACATCACATAAATCGCTTCTATCATCACCACCGCTCCGTCTATGATAATTCCAAAGTCTATCGCTCCCAACGACAGCAGGTTCGCACTCATGCCCCGTAACCAAAGGCAGATGAAGGCAAACAAGAGAGCCAGCGGGATGACACTTGCCACGATTACTGTCGTGCGCCAGTCACGCATAAACAAGAACACCACCAAAGTCACCAACAAGATGCCCTCTATGACATTATGGAAAACTGTAGAGACTGCCAAGTTAACCAAATCTTCACGGTCATAAAAGGGCACTATCTTTACATCTTCCGGCAATTTTTCCTTTTGTATCCAGTCTATCTTTTCTTTCAGGGTCGCAATGACACGTTCCGCATTCTCTCCTTTGCGCATTACCACAATGCCTTCCACCACATCGTTGTTTCCGGCACGTCCCACTTGTCCCAAACGAGGTTGGCATGCTTCGTTGATTTTCGCCACATGACGCACCAATATCGGATTTCCTTTTACGTTTTTGATAACGACATTTCCTATTTCCTCCGCATCATTAATCAAACCAATTCCTCTTACCACATAAGCTTGGGCATTCTTTTCAATGACATCTCCTCCCACATTGACATTGCTATTGGCAATCGCCTCATAAAGTTCCAAAGAAGAGATTCCGTATGTCGCCAACTGGTTCGGGTTGACACTTACTTCGAAGGTCTTGACCTCTCCACCGAAGCTGACAACATCCGCCACTTCCGACACTGCCCTCAGATTGCGCTCTACAACCCAGTCTTGCAACGTTTTCAATTCCCTTACGCTCCGCTTGTCACTTGCCAACGTATAACGGTAAACTTCACCGGTCGGACCTTGCAGGGGTTGCACGTCCGGTTCGACTCCTTCGGGCAAATCCGCATCTTTCAACAGATTGAACACCTGCTGGCGGGCAAACTCATCATTGGCGTGATCGTCGAAGAGAACTGTCACCACCGACAAACCGAACAGGGTCGTGCTGCGGATATCCGTCTTCTCTTGTGCCGCATTCATGGCTATCTCGATGGGAATCGTGACAAACTTCTCTATTTCCTCCGCACTGCGCCCCGGCCATTGCGAGATAATGGTCACCTTCGTATTGGTAACATCTGGAAAAGCATCGACCGGAGTCTCCTTGAAACAGAAGATGCCTGTAATCGTCAGCACTGCCGTTAGACACAGAATCATATATTTCCGCCTCAAAGAGAAAGCGATGATGAAATCTATAAACTTATTCATAAGACCTTTATCTCAAATTACTAAATACCAACAAAGCGTTTTCACAAACCACCTGTTCTCCAATCCTCACTCCATTCTCAATGTATGCAGCCGTTTCGTCTTGGTGGGCAACCTTAACCTTTTGGCGGTAATATTTCCCCTGGTTGTCCACTGCCACCACATAATTGTTCCCGTTCTCAAAGACAATGCACTTGGAAGGCACTTGCATCATTTTCTTTCCTGAACCGGAGAGGGAAACATGCACGTTCGCAAACATACCCGGCAGCAACTTCTTCTCTTTGTTGTCCAAATTGACACGCACTTTCATCGTCTTGCTCTCACTATCCAAATTGGGATAGAGCTTATTGATGTGCCCTTCCCATCTCATTTCCGGATAAGCCAAGACGGTAATATATACCTTTTCGCCCAACGCTATGTGTTTGATGTCGCTTTCATATACATCTGCCACAACCCACACACTTTCCAAGTTCGCAATTTCAAAAGCAGGCGTGTCGTTGTTCGTATCATCTATATATGAACCGTTATAGACACTCTTCGCAAAGAGATAACCGGACATCGGAGCCGTGATGGACGCAATGGATGAAGCCGCGTAACCGTTGACGTGAGCCACCGCTGCCAACCTTTCCTTTTCAGAAAGAGCCATATCTACCCGGCTTTGCGCCTCCTCCACCTCTTTGTCCGAAGCCATTCCGCTTTGATGGAGGTCTTTCTTCAAGCTAAGCTCACGGTTTGCCAACTTGATTTCTGAAAGGATATCGCTCATTTGTTTCCCATATTCTGCGGCATCTTGGGAATAGACCGAAGCCAGCAACTGCCCGCTTGCGACATAATCTCCCATTTCCACTTTCACCCCTTGGATCTTACCGCTACAAGGAATATATACTTTGCTTACCTTATTTTCATCATAAGCAATATCGCCATTCAACACCAGTTCTTCCTCCAAAAAGCCTTCGCTTACGGCTATCGTGGATAGAAGCGCGTCATTGGCACTATTTTCATCACTCTCTTTCTCCCCGTTGCCACAACTTGCCAAGAGACTCCATGCCATCATCAACACACATAGCAACCACACATCTTTACCTGCTCCGTTATAACCCATTTTCATCTTACTTTTATTGAATGTTTATCCCCATTTCAGCCATTCCTATCAACACATCCTTTTGACTGTCCATCATCAGGAAATGCGTATTCTTGTAGGTCTGGTAATAATCCGCCAGTTCGAGAAGAGAGATATTGCGCTTCATATATTGCGCTTGCACCTCTTCCAACATCCGGTCAATCTCCATCCCTTGATGCTTTTCAGCCTCCTTGACAATCGCCAAGTCCATTTGCAGTTTCTCCCAAGCGGTCTCCATCTCCGAATGGGCCTGCCGCAAATTCCAATCCTGCAACAACCGCTTGCTGTTGAGCGAAGCCCGTGCCGCACGAATGTTCCCTTGGTTGCGGTTCAAGACAGGAAGGGAAAAAGTGACGCCAAACGCAAAGAAATTCCTACCGATGCTCCCGTTTTTATCCCATTCTCCTGTCAGGTTGATTTCCGGAAGGGCATTTGCCTTCTGCAACTTGACATGATGTTCAGCCGATTTGACCTCGTGTTCATCTGCGCGGATATCCGACCGGCCGCTCAATTCCCGCTTCATCGTGCTTAATTGTATCTTTTCCAACATGGCGGCATTGGCTGCATAATCAATCTTCGGGACGATTACCGTTTGCGCATCCAAACCGCCCATCAACCGGATGGATTGTTGCAAACGGGTGATGCCTGCCATCAACTCCGCCTTTTCCTGCAATAATTGCAAGCGCAAACCGCTAATCCGCATGATTTCGATAGACGAAACATTCCCTTTCGCCTTTTGTTCTTCATACGCTTGCAGGATTGTATCCATCGAGAGAACCTCTTTTTGGACAACATCGACCTTCTGCTGAAGTGTGAAAAGCTGGACCATCTGCCCGGACAGCTCTTTTCGCATGAGTCGCTCCGCATCCAGCTGTCCATATTGCGCCCTCGACATCTCCTCGGAAGCCATTCGTATGCGTTCGCCACGCTGGCCGGCAATATAGATGCGTTGAGAGATTTGAATGTCCGTCTGTCCCTCTTTATTGAACTCAAAATAGCGGTGCGTCACCGGGTTATTGATATTATGAGATAGGGAAATTTGCGGATTTTCCCATAACTTTTCCTGCGCTAAAGATGCCTTGGCAACCTCGACCTCTTTCTGTTTGGCATTTAAAAGTAAATGATGATGCAAAGTCCGTTGCCACATCTCCTCTATCGAACAAGCAACTGAATCTCTACTTACGATTGATTCTCCTCCTGCATAGGCAAAAATAGGGCACTGGATGACCAGTGTCCAGAGAATCGTCAAAGAACGAATCCTCATAATTAATATAAGCTATTTAATTCGAGGGCAAAGGTAGATGGTAAAAAGAAAGGGAAATCGAAATTCCAATTAGAAGACTTTTAAATGGTATTAGAATTTTCTAATCTCATGTGGGGAAAGGGATTTTTATACATAGAAAACAACTCGAAAAAACATACCGTTGTTTTCCCAAAAACGTCACGAAGAATTTTTGAAAACGTCCAATGTTTTTTCAAAAACGTCCAATGTTTTTTTCAAAACAACGGTATGTTTTTTCGGGAAAATTACAACATTGAAAACCAATCATTTAGAAAGGGGAAGAGGCGAACGGGAAACCCCGTCCACCTCTTTTAAGAGAAATTTAATGTATTAAGAATATTGTTTAATAGTTCTTTGTACAAAGTGGATTATAGTCTGTTTCAATCTTAGGAATTTCCCATATCCAACCCTGAGCATCTTTATCCTTTTCAAGGAATGTACAGAATGCTATATCGAAGTTAGAACCTCGTTTAATCGGTAAGTTCAAACGTTTCAAGTCATAGAAGCGGAAACCTTCACCCCATAATTCGATACGGCGGCTGTTCATGATTTCTTCTGCCAAAGCATCACCGGAATTACCTTTTGACTTATAAGACGGGTCACGGGTAATCTGGAATTTCGTAAACACTTCCTGAGCTTCTGCCGTTTTACCAGCACGAGCCAAAGCTTCAGCCTGCGTCAAGTACATTTCAGCCAAACGCATGAAAGCAACATCACCTACTGCATCAGCAGAAGAACGAGCCGTGAACTTACGGTTCTGATACTTATTCTTGATAAAGTTTTTTGCCGGTACAGCTGCTTCACCTGTCGGATCCCACCATGCACGGCGCAAGTCTGTTTCAGACATTGTATTATAAGTCTCTGCATTGATACACTTCACACCTTGACGGATAGCAGAAGAACTGAAGTTCCAAGACATATAAGCATAGTAAGAGTAGAAATAAACAGTCTTGTCATTCGGAGTCATTGCCGCATACATCGCCTCTTTGGTATCGGAAGTGATATTCGCAAATCCACAATACAACTCAGCACCAGCCATCAACTTTCTTTTGCTTCCTGTTTCAGCCAAGTTAATAGATTTCGCAGCGTAAGTTGCTGCATTGTTATAATCTTGCATAGCCAATGCTACACGAGCCTTCAAGCCCCATGCCACCATTTCGCTATAATGGTTGACATCATTTACTTTGACTCCTTCCAAAAGCTTACAAGCCTCGTCCAAATCTTTGTTGATGAAAGAATAAACTTCGCTAACGGTGCTACGAGCCAACTCTTCAGCCACCGGTTTCACACGATAAGGAATACCAGGCTGTGAATTGTCCTTGCCAGCATCATAACGTCCACCATAAAGCTGAACCAAATTAAAATGAGCCCAAGCACGGATACACAATGCTTCACCCTTAATCTGGTTGAACAACTCTTGGTCCGTTACTTCAACTTTCTCCAGACCGTCCAATATCTTGTTGGCGTTCAGGATCCATTGGTAATAAATCTGCCAATATTTATAGTTATAGCCGTTGGACTCATTTGTATTACACTGCCATCCTAAATAGGCAGCCTTCATCCATGTGTTCGTCAACCAAGTAATATCGTCAGCTTCTGCATCACGACACATCATAAAACCAGGTTCACCACCCAAGCACTGGTATCCTGTTTCCTGGGAAACCATTTCCTTATGAATACCGTTCAACGCTATGTAAAGGTTGTCCAACGAACCATTTATTGTCGATTCTGAAACAGCTGTTGACGGGGCAGTGTCCAGATAATCACTGGCACAACCAGTTAGAGACATTATTCCAACTGTCGCTAATCCTAATGTTATATTTTTAATCAATCTCATAATTCATTAATTTTTTAGAATGAAACATTAAGTCCTATCGTAGTATTACGGGACGGCATATACTCATTATAAGTAAGACCAGTGTAGTTTGCCATCGGGTTCAAACCTTGGCGTGCCTTCAACATGAACAAGTTCTCCATTGTCAAGTTCAAACGTGCGCTCTTAATCATCACCTTGTTCAACAAAGACTTCGGCAACTGATAACCAAGAGTAATAGATCTTAAGTTTAAGTAATTTGAGCTTGTCAACCAACGGGTTGAAATACCTTGACCAATATTGGTAGAATGAGTTGCGTAGTTGTCTACGCGAGGAACATCTGTGATATCTCCCGGCTTCTTCCATGCGTTCAGCAAGTCTGGACTCTGGGCATAACCAAATTCTCCCATAGCCATCATGGTGCCGTAATTGCTATCCAAAAGCTTGCCGCCCAACTGGTAAGAGAATACAGCAGCCAAATCGAAGCTCTTATATCTTGCTTTGATATTGAAACCACCGAATACATCAGGAATAGAAGAACCGCTATAATCATATTTCGCATAAGAATAAGAGTTGGTCAATTCCTTACCATCCACATTCACAATAGTTTTCTTATAAGCATCATACTGAGCCTGAGTAATGTTGTCTTCACCTTTACCAATATTGCCTTGGTTATACTTGCTTAAATCAGGAACATACAAACCATTACCTGTCTGAGGATCTACACCGTACCATTGACGAAGCCAGAAGTCATAGATAGATCTGCCTTCTTCCCATTTCTTAGAATCATTGATATAACCATGTTCTTGCATAGAAGCCGGCAATTTCTTAATCTTATTCTTCACGAATGTAGCATTTAAGCCAACAGAAACTGTCCAATCCCTATTCTTGAATGCGGTATAATCCAATTCGAGTTCAACACCTGAGTTAGAAACCTTACCGATGTTCTGTATAATGGATGATACACCGACAGAAGCTGGCTGTGAAACATCAAACAACAAATCCTTTGAATCTTTTCTAAACCACTCGATTGTACCTGTCAAACGGTCGAACAAACCAAACTCAAGAGCGACGTCTGTAGAAACCTGAGTTTCCCATTTCAAATTGGAATTGGCAATCACCGTGAAGAAAGCACCTGCTTCCGTACCATTCTTATAACCTAAATAATACAGAGTCTGATATGGATAATAGTCAGCATCATCATCACTATCCAAGATAGCATCATTACCAGTTTCACCATAAGAAGCACGCAATTTCAAATTGTTCACCCATTGTAAGTCTTTCATGAAATCCTCTTCACTGATTCTCCAGCTTGCACCGAATGACCAGAAATTACCCCAGCGGTTGTCTTTTGAGAAACGAGATGAACCATCATGACGATAAGAAAGAGAACCGTAATACTTATGATTGTAATCATAGTTGATACGAGTGAAGTAACCTTCCTTCTTGTATTCATCTGTATAAGAGCTAAGAGAACTGATGTTTACGAAGTTACCAAACTCATACATGCCAGCAATTGTTTCCTGGGTCTTCATACCATACAGATACTCATACTTATAAGAATAGTTTTCATGTCCCACCAAAACATCGAAGTTGTGATTTCCAAAAGATCTGTTATAAGAAATCAACTGGTTGAATGTCTGTGTCAATGAACGGGTGGAAGTTTGGTTCAAACGACCCGAACCTGCAGTACCATCACCTACATAAGGGTTTTCATACACTTTACCACGGTAGTCAACATTATTGATAGAGTAGTTGGCAGTAAGGTTCAAACCTTCAATCGGAGTCAAAGTCAAATAAGTGTGTCCTGTCTGGTTAGAACGAACAAAATCACGGTTATTCAACACTGTTTCAGCTACCGCATCACGACCTGTATTTGACAAACGAGCACCTTCGTAGTCATAAACATATTCACTCGGATTGGTAGTTACTTTTCCTTTAGCATCCAAATAAGCACCAGTTTGCAAATCGTGCTTGTGAACAGGGTAAATAGGAGCCATCGTACGGATGTAACGTGTCAAGTTGTTATATGAACTTGAACTACTTGCAGTTGAAGAAGAATAATTGGAAACCGTACGGGTTACGCCCAAGTTCAAACCAGTCTTTAACCATTTAACTGGATATACGTTATAATTCAAACGGCCAGAATAACGTTCGAAGTCAGTCTTGATCATGTAACCATCATCTTTCAAATAACCAATAGATGCATAAGTATCACTCTTGTCAGTCTTTGTATTATAGCTCAAGTTATATTCCTGACGATAACCGGTCTTGAATGCTTCATCTTCCCAATCCAAGTCATCACCCCACTTCAAAGTTTTAGCAGCAGAGTTCAATTTACCATCTGTTCCAACAATAGCATCGTTTGCTACACCAACGAAAGGATTATACACCAATAAATCCCCAATTTTAGAAGAAGCCAATGAAGCAGCAGTTGCAGCATCCTTGCCAGCTGAGACATAGGAATTCTTCAACATCTCCCATTGCAAAATATAGAAGTCATTAATTCCCACCTTGGCATAATCATTATAAGCTCTCTTTGACCAACCTTGGTTGATAGTCAAGCTAAGACCTGTCCCGGCAGACTCTTTACCTTTCTTCGTAGTAATCAAGATAACACCGTTACCGGCACTTGAACCATACAAAGAAGTGGAAGCTGCGTCTTTCAAAACTGTCATAGACTCAATATCAGCAGGGTTGATGTCACCTATGCTACCATTGTAAATTGTTCCGTCCACTACATATAAAGGAGCATTGGATGCGTTGACAGAACCGAAACCACGGATACGGACAGAAGATGATTCACCAGGCTGTCCAGTAGCAGCTGTCACCTGAACTCCGGAAGCATTACCTTCCAAAGCAGCAGTTACGTTGGAGATTGCACGTTTCTCGATAGATTGAGCACCCACTGTGGAAGCAGCACCGGTGAAGGATGATTTCTTCTGTGTACCATAAGCCACAACAACGACTTCATCAATCATTTCCGTATTACTGTGCATCACAACTTTTTGTGGACCACTCTTGATTGCCAATTCCTGAGATTTCATACCCACATAGGATATTACCAAAATCTTTGAATTAGCAGGGACATTGTTAATAGTATACCGACCGTCCATATCGGTAACAGTTCCAAGAGTTGTACCTTGGACGAAAACTGAAGCCCCAACAATCGGCTCATTGTCCTCTGCAGAAATCACCGTACCCGAAACAGTGATTGTCTGAGCGCATACTAATCCCATGCTAAGGAAGAAGCATGCCAATAGCATTAGTAACCTTTCTTTCATAAATTTGCTCTTTTTAATTAATACTTTTAAAATTGGACATCTCTATTTGCAAGAAACACATACTCCAATGCAAAAAAAAAAAAATAAATCGCAAACAAACAACAAAACGGACAAAATTTTTTATTCGCATTTATTTGGCTTCCAATTAAATTCACATAAAAACAGGTACACTTTATAACTATTTGCATAAAATATTTCCTTAAACTAAATACATTTGTTCTTCAAAATAGGATTTTAACATGAAATATTTTATTACATTTTTATAGATTGATTATTGGCAATACCTGTTTTTTATATCATATCACAGGGTGATTATATATTATTTTCAAATCTAACGAAAGAATTATGTCAAAAGTTGGTGAAAGTTCTCTGAGGGTGTAATTAGGAGAAGATAGTAAAATAAATGATTAACTTTGCACATTATATAATGTAAACACTTTATAAGATGAAGAGATTCTTTCAAACGTTATTTCTTACGTCGGTTGCCATCACATCAACGGCACAGACGCTGAACAACGGCATCACATTGCCATCGGTGTGGCCTCCACACTATCCGTTGCCAACGGAAAGGCATGAAATGCCAGTTCCCTATCTTGACCACAAACCCGAAGTGCTGCCGGTGAACAACGGCAGGCAACTTTTCGTCGATTCGTTCCTGATCAGTTCCACCAATCTACAGACGGTGTTCCATACGCCCAACTTCTACCACCTGAATCCGGTGATGGAGCCAACCGAAGAGTGGGAAAAGACTACGGAAGGAGCACCATACGCCTCACCGTTCAGCGATGGCATTTGGTATGACGAGAAGGAGAACGTGTTCAAGATGTGGTATCTCGCAGGAGCGGGAATGATGCACAAACAAAACAACCAGACATTCTACACCTGCTATGCCGAGTCGAAGGATGGCAAGAAATGGAACAAGGTGAAGCTCGACGTGGTGCCGGGGACCAACATCGTGGACACTTGCCGGCGCGATGCGGCTACGGTGTGGCTCGACCGCAACGAGACAAACCCGGAACGGAGATGGAAGATGTTCATCGTGCAAATCATGCCCCGTGACAGCAGAGGACAAAGCTACAGCTGGCAAATCGTACTTAAATATAGTGCGGACGGACGCAAATGGAGCCGGGGCGTGGCTCAGTCGGGCGAAGTGAGCGACCGCACCACTGCCTTCTACAATCCGTTCACGCAACGTTGGGTGTTGAGCATTCGTGGAGAATCGCCTGTCTCATCCCGTTCCCGTTACTATGCAGAGGATGCCGATCCTGCCACTTTGGTAAGTGTGGCACACCGCCCCTTCTGGCAGAACGATGACAAATACATCCATTTCTGGTTCTCTCCCGACGACAAGGAGCTGCGCCACCCGAAATATCCGGAAGTCGAGCCGGCAATATATAACTTCGATGCCATTGCCTACGAGAGCATCATGTTAGGACAATATGCCGCTTGGTGCGGGCCGGAGAACAATATATGCGAACGAGACGGCATCCAGAAGCGCAATGTGATAGAATTGGGTTACAGCCGCGACGGATTCCATTTCTATCGCCCCTCTCACCAGCCGTTCATGGATGTCAACGAGACGGAAGGCGCATGGAACTGGGGCAATATGCAATCCATCAACGGGACACCGCTCATCGTGGGCGACTCGCTCTATTTCTACAGTTCGGGCAGACGGCTGAACAAGATTATGTGGGACAGCTATTCTTCCACAGGACTTGCCACCTTGCGCCGTGATGGTTTCGTGTCGATGCATGCCAACAAGAATGAGGGATATCTGACAACCGAGAAGTTATCGTTCGACGGCAGCTACTTCTTCGTCAATGCCGATGTGAAGGGAAAAGGGGCTATGCTGAAAGTGGAGTTGCTCGATGCCGACAACCATCCCATCCCCGGCTTCACCAAAGACGACTGCGTAGCCATGCGGAATGCCGACCAAACCAAGCAAATGATTACATGGAAAGGAAAGAGTGACCTCTCCGAATTGAAGGGCCGCATCATCCGTGCGAAGTTCTATCTCACCCGAGGCGACCTCTATGCTTTCTGGATTTCTCCTTGGGCTTCCGGAGAGAGCCGCGGATTCACTGCCGGAGGCGGACCCGGACTCAATGCCAAAGGCGTGGATATGATTGGACGCTGATTGGATATTATGGAAAGAGAAGGGGCTGTGTTAAAATGGAAGTTTTGATGCAGCCCCTTTTATGTTGGCTTTATTTCACATATTTGGACAAATAGTAGAAGGTTTCACGGGACGGGGCGCTCTCGATATGGTAGCGGGAAGAAGAGGTGACGACAAATGTATAACCCAACTCTTTCCCTTCCGGCACGGAGATGAACAATTCATTGCCTTGGAAATGGGTTGCCAAAATGTTCTTTGGGTCTTCCAAGTCCAAAGTGTCCTTTATCGTATAATATAGTGTATAAGTCAAATCCTGCGTCTCGGTTGCCGGTTTGTCCCAGCTCAACCGTAATTCATTTCCTTGGCGTTCCACCTTGACCTCTTCGGGAGCATGCGGCACCGAATCATCCAGCCATTTCAAAGGTGGCAACTGGGCAGGATAAAGGTAATAATTGTTTTTCAACTCGTCGTAGATTCCTTTCTCATTGGAAAGCACATTGCCCGCACGGAAGAAAGCACAACCGGCACCTCCGTAATAGCGGCTATAATCAATCTGGTCAGTCAAATCGTTCAACGTCCAATCCGCCTCCTCTTTCAACAGGCGGTAAGCACCCAAACCGGGGACAATCAACCTGCCATTGCTATTCGCCACCCAGTTATCGACAAAGGGGAAGAAATTCTTATGGAGATAGTACATCATCGGGAGAATCATGTCTTGCTTGCCGGCACGGAACCATTGGGAAGGATCCTGGAATACGCTTTCATAAGCAGTCCAACCCGCATTCGGGACTTCGGGAATCCTGTTGTATTTGCCCAAAGGAGAACTACTCACCTGCACCCACGGCTTCATCGCCTTGACAGTGTCGTAAATCCGGGCGACCATCTTATTGATATTATCCCTGCGCCAATCGTCCAAACTCACCTTTTTCCCATATTTCTGGTAATTCCTCTTATCAGGGAAACGTTTGGCATCCTCGGGATAACGGATATAGTCAAAATGTATGCCGTCTATGTCATAGCTGCTCACGACCTCACGCACAAGAGACAAGATATAGTCCGAAGTGCCGGGCACACCGGGATCCAAATACCACTCGCCATTGTGCTTCTTGCAGAGCTGCGGCATCCGCTTGACCAAAGACTTCTTGCCCATTTTCCGCACATGCTCCTCTTTGCCCAACGGGAAAGTCACGAACCACGCATGGCACTCCATTCCCCTCTTGTGGCACTCCTCAATGGCAAAAGCCAAAGGGTCGTAACCCGGAGAACCTCCCTCCTTTCCTGTGAACACATAGGAAAAAGGCTCGATGGAAGAGCGGTATGCCACATCCCCACGCAGGCGGGCTTGGAAGAAAACCGTATTGAAGTTTGCCTCTTGCAGCTTGTCCAACATCTCGCACAACGCCTGTTGCTGCAATTTCCGGGAAGCGTCATTCGTTGCAGTCCGGCGAGGCCAATCCAATCCATATACCGTCGCCAACCACACAGCACGTATTTCTGTCTTCAGGGGCTTGACAGCAGCTGAATCCAACACAAACAGACAGAGAAATAGAAAGAGAACGATTTTCTTCATCTTAATTTAGTTATCCGCGGCAAATGTACAAATAATTATTAAAATGAAGAAAACCGCTCCCTTTTCATTCAAGACCTTCGTCCTTCAAACGGGCAATCCAAGCATCCAAACGCCCTTCCGTAAGGTCACTTTCATTCATTTCATCCAACGCCAAACCGATAAATTCGCCATTGACAACCGAAGAGGATCCATCGAAAGAATAACCACCGAGAGCTGTCCGTCCGATAAACTGGCAACCTGTATCCTTCAAATCCGCATAAATGGTGCCAAGGGCATCACAAAAGGTGTCGCCAAACGAAGAAGAGTCGCCACAGCCAAAAAGAGCGACCAGCTTGCCCGATAAATCTTCTTTCCTCAATTTAGGTAGGAAATCATACCAATCATCCTGTAAGTCGCCGGCGCCCCAAGTCGAACTGCCCAACAACAGCACGTCATAGTTTTGCACGGCACCGGCTTCTACAGAACCTACATTATATATATCAGCGCCCGAAACGCCCAACTTTCCGGCAATACGACCCGCAATGTCTTCAGTCGTCCCGGATGAAGATCCAAAAAAGATTCCTACTTTCTTCATTACACTTTAATATTATGAATTAACCAATGCAAATATCATGGATTCTTTTTCATCCATCAATACCTATAAAAGTGTATTTTACACAAGACAAATACCTGAATTTATGTACTCTGCTCCTATTTCCGCCCGTGAAGGAACTTGCCGGACAAGAAAAGGGAAACAAGCCGCAAAAGTTGTAAATCTTAGGACAAACCCTATATAAAAGTACGAATTTCATTACTTTTCAACGGCATTAATTACGTTTCGTAATTTTTTTTGATAAAAAAGAGAGCGAAAATCTTTGATATTCCAGAAAAGGAAGTATCTTTGCAGCGTTATAAACAGAAAAAGAATGTTACAGAATTTACAAAACATCCGATTGCAGGCTTTGGCCATTATTATTATTCTATTCCGACATCAGAATGGGAAGTAAGACGGTGCGTGATTCTGTCATGAGTAACTAAAGATTGAAAAGCCTTTCTTGCTTCCGAGCGAGAAAGGTTTTTTTATTATCCATAAAGCAACAAACAAGTATAAAATATGTCAGACAGGTTATTTATTTTCGACACGACATTACGAGACGGCGAACAGGTGCCGGGATGTCAATTAAACACAGTAGAGAAAATCCAAGTGGCGAAGGCTCTCGAGACCTTGGGCGTGGATGTGATTGAAGCAGGCTTCCCTATTTCAAGCCCGGGAGACTTCAAGAGCGTAGTGGAAATATCCAAAGCCGTTACTTGGCCTACCATCTGCGCACTCACCCGTGCCGTTGAAAAAGACATAGATGTGGCAGCCGAGGCGTTGAAGTTTGCCAAAAGGGGACGCATCCACACTGGAATCGGCACATCCGACCCTCATATCCGCTACAAGTTCAACTCCACCCGCGAGGAGATTATCGAACGCGCCATAGCAGCTACCAAATACGCCAAGAGATATGTGGAGGATGTGGAGTTCTACTGCGAAGATGCCGGCCGAACGGACAATGAATATTTAGCCCGTGTCGTCGAAGCAGTCATCAAAGCCGGAGCCACGGTGGTCAACATTCCGGATACCACTGGATATTGCTTGCCGGACGAATATGGCGCCAAAATCAAATACCTGATGGAGCATGTGGACGGCTTGGACAAAGCCATCTTGTCTACCCACTGCCATAACGATTTAGGCATGGCGACAGCCAACACGGCGCAGGGAGTCTTGAACGGGGCACGCCAAGTAGAGGTGACTATCAATGGAATCGGTGAACGTGCCGGGAACACTTCCTTGGAAGAGATTGCCATGATATTCAAGAGCCACAAGGAGTGCGGCATCGTCACCAACATCAACACCACCAAGATCTACGGGATCAGCCGCATGGTCTCCAGCTTGATGAACATGCCTGTCCAACCGAACAAGGCCATCGTGGGGCGCAATGCCTTCGCCCACTCTTCGGGCATCCACCAAGACGGCGTGTTGAAGAATGTACAGACCTACGAGATTATCAATCCGAAAGACGTGGGCATCGACGACAATGCCATCGTATTGACAGCCCGCAGCGGACGAGCAGCCTTGAAGCACCGCCTGCATGTGTTGGGCATCGAGATGGAGCAGGAGAAACTGGACAAGGTCTACGAAGATTTCCTGAAGTTGGCTGACAAGAAGAAAGAGATTACAGACGATGATGTCATGGTATTGGCGGGTGCCGACCGCACACAAAACCACCACATCAAACTGGAATATTTGCAAGTGACCAGCGGCGTGGGCGTCCGCTCCGTTGCCAGCCTCGGCTTGAACATAGCAGGCGAGAAGTTTGAAGCAGCGGCAACCGGCAATGGTCCGGTCGATGCAGCCATCAAAGCATTGAAATATATCATACACCGCCAGATGGTATTGAGGGAATTCACCATCCAAGCCATCAGCAAAGGCAGCGACGACGTCGGGAAAGTACACATGCAAGTAGAATATGACGGACACGTCTACTACGGCTTTGGTGCCAATACCGATATCATTGCCGCTTCCGTAGAAGCATACATCGATGCCATCAATAAATTTGTAAAATAACATATCCATTATGAATACACTATTTGATAAGATTTGGAACGCTCACGTCGTGCAACAAGTCAGCGACGGTCCTATACAATTATATATAGACAGACTCTATTGCCACGAAGTAACCAGCCCGCAGGCTTTCCAAGGCATGAGGGAAAGAGGACTCAAATGTTTCAGGCCCGACCATATCATCTGTATGCCGGACCACAACACGCCCACCCACGACCAGGACAAACCGATTGAAGATCCGGTGTCCCGTACACAAGTCGATACGTTGGCAAAGAATGCGGCAGACTTCGGGTTGACACATTTCGGCATGATGAATCCCAAGAACGGCATTATCCATGTGGTGGGTCCCGAAAGAGGGCTTTCCCTTCCGGGCATGACTATCGTGTGCGGGGATTCGCATACATCCACCCACGGTGCCATGGGAGCGGTGGCTTTCGGCATCGGCACCAGCGAAGTGGAAATGGTCATGGCTTCCCAATGTATCTTGCAGGCACGCCCGAAAACAATGCGCATCACCATCGACGGAAAACTGGGGAAAGGTGTCACTGCCAAGGATATCGCCCTCTATATGATGTCCAAGATGACCACCAGCGGAGCGACCGGCTATTTCGTCGAGTATGCAGGAGAAGCCATCCGCAACCTGACAATGGAGGGACGCTTGACGCTTTGCAACCTCAGCATCGAGATGGGAGCCAGAGGCGGCATGATTGCCCCGGACGAAGTGACATTCGAATACATCAAAGGGCGTGAATATGCCCCGAAAGGGGAAGCGTGGGAGAAGGCATTGGCGTATTGGAAAACGTTGAAGAGCGATGACGATGCCGTGTTTGACAAAGAGGTGTGTTTCCATGCGGAAGAGATTGAACCGATGATTACTTACGGAACCAATCCGGGCATGGGAATGGGCATCACACAGCACATCCCGACGACCGAAGGCATGAGCGCAGTAGAAAAGAGCTCATTTGAGAAATCCCTAAAATACATGGGATTCGTAGCCGGGGAATCGCTGTTGGGCAAAAAGGTAGACTATGTATTCTTGGGGGCGTGCACCAACGGGCGCATCGAGGACTTCCGCGCATTCGCATCTCTTGTGAAAGGGAGGAAAAAGGCAAAGGGAATCACGGCTTGGCTGGTGCCGGGTTCATGGATGGTGGATGCCCAGATTCGGGAAGAAGGATTGGACAAGGTGCTGGAAGAGGCTGGATTTGAAATCCGCCAACCGGGTTGCTCGGCTTGCCTGGCAATGAACGACGACAAGATTCCGGCAGGCAAATATGCCGTCTCCACCAGCAACCGCAACTTTGAAGGCCGCCAAGGTCCTGGCTCAAGGACATTGTTGGCAAGCCCATTGACCGCTGCTGCCGCTGCCGTCACCGGTGTAATCACAGACCCGAGAACCCTTTTATAAAGACGAATAGAAATGAAACAGAAATTCAATATCATCACAAGTACTTGCGTCCCTCTCCCATTGGAGAATGTGGATACAGATCAGATTATCCCTGCCCGCTTCCTGAAAGCGACGACCCGGGAAGAGAAGTTTTTCGGTGACAACCTTTTCCGTGACTGGCGTTATCATCCGGACGGGAGTCTCAACACGAACTTTGTATTGAACAACCCTACTTATGGCGGACAAATCTTAGTAGCAGGCAAGAACTTCGGAAGCGGTTCCAGCCGTGAACATGCCGCATGGGCAATCGCCGGATATGGATTCAGGGTCGTGGTCAGCAGTTTCTTTGCCGACATCCACAAGAACAACGAACTGAACAACTTCGTGCTGCCGGTGGTTGTCAGCGAACCTTTCCTTAAGGAGTTGTTCGATTCCATCTATGCCGACCCGAAGACAGAGGTGGAGGTCAATTTGCCGGAACAAACCATCACCAACAAGGCGACCGGCAAATCCGAGAAGTTTGAGATCAATGCCTACAAGAAGCATTGTTTGATGAACGGCTTGGACGATATCGACTTCTTGGTACAGAACAAAGATAAAATCGAAGCATACGAAGCTAAACATAAATAAAGTATGGAGAATCATCCAAGAATAGAAATCATGGACACGACACTCCGTGACGGAGAGCAGACCAGCGGAGTATCGTTCGTCCCTCATGAGAAATTGATGATTGCCCGTCTATTATTGGAGGAACTCAAAGTAGACCGCATCGAGGTGGCTTCTGCCCGTGTGTCGGACGGGGAACTGAATGCCGTCCGGATGATATGCGATTGGGCGGCACGGCGCAACTTGCTGTCGAAGGTGGAAGTGTTGGGCTTCGTCGATGGCAAAACCTCGGTCGATTGGATCCATAGCGCAGGCGGGCGCGTCATCAATCTGCTTACGAAAGGGTCGGAGAAGCATTGCCGTTACCAACTGAAGAAGAGGGTGGACGAACATATATCCGATATCTTGCAGGTCGTCCGCTACGCCAACGAACTGGACATGTCCGTCAATGTCTACCTTGAGGATTGGAGCAACGGGATGAAGGACTCTCCGGAATATGTATATGCCTTGGTGGACGGATTACAGGATTCGGGCATCAAACGGTTCATGTTGCCGGACACTTTGGGAATCCTGAACCCTTTGCAAGTCATCGAATACATGCGCAAGATGAAGAAACGTTATCCCGACTTGCATTTCGACTTCCATGCCCACAACGACTATGATTTGGCGGTCAGCAACGTCTTGGCTGCCGTCTTAAGCGGCGTAAAGGGATTGCACACCACCATCAACGGCTTGGGGGAAAGAGCAGGAAACGCACCTTTGTCCAGCGTGCAGGCAATCCTGAAGGACCATTTCGGTGCCATCACCAACATAGACGAAAGCAAACTGAATGAAGTGAGCCGTGTCGTGGAATCCTATTCGGGCGTTTCCATTCCAGCCAACAAACCGATTGTCGGGGACAGTGTCTTTACGCAGGTGGCTGGCGTCCATGCGGACGGGGACAACAAGAACAAACTCTATTGCAACGACCTGCTGCCGGAGCGTTTTGGAAGAGTCCGGGAATATGCCTTAGGCAAAAACTCCGGGAAAGCCAATATCCGGATGAACTTGGAAAGCTTGGGGCTGGAACTGGACGAAGAGTCCATGAAGAAGGTAACCGAACGAATCATCGAACTGGGAGACAAAAAAGAGTTGGTGACGCAAGAGGATTTGCCTTATATCATCTCGGATGTGTTAAAACATGACATTAGCGGGGAGACGAAAGTGAAATTGCTCAGTTATTTCGTAACTTTGGCAAAAGGTTTGAAACCGATGGCCACATTGAGCATTGAAATAAACGGCAAGACCTACCAGGAAAGTTCGTCGGGGGACGGACAATACGACGCATTCGTCCGTGCCTTGCGGAAAGTTTACAAAGGGACACTGAACCGGAGATTCCCGATGCTTACCAATTATGCTGTCAGCATCCCGCCGGGAGGACGCACCGATGCATTCGTACAGACGGTCATTACTTGGAGCTTTGACGACAAAGTATTCCGGACACGTGGATTGGATGCCGACCAGACCGAGGCGGCTATAAAAGCGACCATGAAGATGTTGAACATGATTGAAGATGATTATAAATAAACAAAACAATAAGGAAATACGATGAATTTTAAAATAGCTGTATTGCCGGGCGATGGTATCGGACCGGAAATATCTGTACAGGGAGTCGATGTCATGACTGCCGTTTGCGAGAAGTTTGGCCATAAGGTGAGTTACAAATATGCTCTTTGCGGGGCGGATGCCATCGACAAAGTGGGAGATCCTTTCCCGGAAGAGACTTTCCAAATCTGTAAAGAGGCGGATGCGGTATTGTTCTCCGCCGTGGGCGACCCAAAGTTCGACAACAACCCGACTGCCAAAGTCCGTCCGGAACAGGGATTGCTTGCCATGCGTAAGAAACTGGGATTGTTTGCCAATATCCGCCCGGTACAAACATTCAAATGCCTGTTGCATAAGTCGCCCCTTCGTGCCGAATTGGTGGACGGTGCCGACTTCCTTTGCATCCGTGAACTGACAGGCGGCATGTATTTCGGGGAGAAATACCAAGACAACGAAAAGGCATACGACACCAACATGTACACTCGTCCGGAAATCGAGCGCATCTTGAAAGTGGGATTCGAATATGCCATGAAACGCAACAAGCACCTGACTGTGGTGGACAAGGCGAATGTGTTGGCTTCTTCCCGTTTGTGGAGGCAAATAGCACAAGAAATGGCTCCCGATTATCCGGAAGTGGCGACCGATTATATGTATGTGGATAATGCAGCCATGCGCATGATACAAGAACCGAAGTTCTTCGATGTCATGGTGACGGAAAACACTTTTGGCGATATCCTGACAGACGAAGGATCTTGCATCAGCGGCTCCATGGGATTGCTTCCATCTGCTTCCACTGGCGAAAGCACTCCGGTATTCGAACCAATCCACGGTTCTTGGCCGCAAGCCAAAGGTTTGAACATTGCCAATCCATTGGCACAAATCCTTTCAGTTGCCATGCTGTTTGAATATTTCGACTGCAAGGCAGAAGGTGCTTTGATCCGTGAAGCGGTCAACGCCTCTTTGGATGCCAACGTGCGCACTCCGGAAATCCAAGTGGAAGGTGGTGCGAAATACGGCACAAAAGAAGTGGGCGCATGGATTGTTGACTATATAAATAAAAGATAAATAGACTTCTCATTAACCACTTAACCAAGACGGTTTGTGCTATTTGCAAACTGCGGCGTGGTTTCCTGTACTCGATTCAATGCCAGCATTGTAATTATATCAGTGATTCCACAATGGAAACAAATGAAGAGGGCTGTGTCAAATGGATGTTTTGATGCAGCCCTTTAAAGTGTGTCAGAATTAGCAAAATGCAAGGGTAACAAGCTTGCACACCGGCTCCATAATTCTGGAACTGGAACATCAATGCTTTATATTCATTTGGGTAAATTCAATCTTATACAAGCTCATAGCGCATCCAGAAACTTATTAAGTTCCTCCTTTGTAGTGCAGGTCGTGACATTGCCCTCCCTGTATTGCCTTCGCCCCTCTTCGAGCCTCTCTTCAAGCTCCGGGGAAAGAACAAAATCCTCTTCGTAAACGGGGGTCAGCATATAGGAGATTTTTCCCCTGCGCCTGATTACCACCTGCTCCCCTTTGTCGGCGAGTGCGAACAGGGCTGCCAGCCTTCATTCCCTGATCTTATCCGGGTTCTTCTTGATAAAATCCTTCCAATCGGTATATTTCTTTTCCATAGCCGGTCGGTTGGTCTGAAAGAAATGGCACACTGCCGCAGCCAATCCGTCGGTGGCATCCAATTGCGGCAACATACACTCTTGCGGGATATGTAAATATTTTTGCAACACTCCGGCAACCTGTTCCTTGGAGGCGCTTCCATTCCCGGTGATGGACATTTTTATCTTTAGCGGGGCATACTCAAAGATAGGAATATCCCTTTCCAAAGCGGCAGCCATTGCAACTCCTTGGGCACGTCCCAACTTCAGCATGCTCTGCACATTCTTACCGAAGAACGGGGCTTCAATCGCCAATTCGTCCGGATGGTAATGGTCTATCAATCCCAGCACCCGCTCGAAAATCTTTTTCAAGCGCAGATAATGGTCCTCGTACTTGTTGAGTTGGATAACTCCCATCGTCTCCATCCTGGGCTTATTGTCCTCGACATACAAGACTCCATATCCCATCACGATTGTTCCCGGGTCGATGCCCAATATCACTCTCTCCTTAATCATTCCGACAAGTCTATCTCTTCCAAAACAGTTGTGAAACCAGCCACCTTGTCACCAAAACGTTCGACGAGCCGCTTGGATATATGCTGTCCCTCATGCTCAATCCAATAATTCAACGTGTCCACATTCTTCACATTGAACTGGATGGCATAACTGCCCGACTGGGCATCACTATCATCATAAGGGAGCACCTTGTGGATCTTCGGGGAGTGCATTACTCCGCTTTGAGTCGCTTGCGGTACATAAAAACGCTTCAAATAATCCAAGCACGCCTCGGTTATATCATTGTCTATATTCAGAGTTATGTTGTAAAGAACCATAAAAGAATTTTTGAATAATATTTAAACAGCTTCTTAGTTGCTATATGAAAAAGAAAGGGGAGACGTCCCATCCGAAAACATGACGCATCCCCTTTTTTATAAATGTCAATGCTTAATTACAACTGAATCCAGCGCACAAAAGCAAAGTCCATACGGTGAGGCAGATCCGGGTTTTTCGGGAAGATACGGAAACCGATTTCCATATTACCTGCTTCCGTCGGAGTCACGTTCAATTCAAAGAACATCTTCGTGCCTTCCTCTTTCTTCAATTCAAATTCTGTCCTACAAACAAGCTCCTGTTGGTTCTTTTCCAATTCGCGCTTCGTGATCACGATTTCCGCGCCCAATTGGCCCTGCAATTCATGACGGTCGATAACCAACTCGAAAGTAGCTTTCTTACCTACTTCCGGACCGTTTGCGGCAAAGTCGGCATCGCTTGTGAAAGAGCAAACTTCAAATGAATCCCAATGGGCAGCCACCTCTTCCTTCCAAGCCGCGATAGCCTTAGCCTTCGCATAGTTGTCCTTCTTCAACACGGCAGAGCGCACAGCCAATTTGTTGTAGAAGCGGTCGATATAATCATCCAACATGCGCTTCATTGTATAATTGTATGCAATCTGGGACATTGAGTTCTTGATATACTGGATCCAATCAGGAGAATAACCCTTGCTATTCTTAGCATAATAAGCCGGGATAATCTCTGCTTCCAGCATGTTATAAATAGTAGCGGCATCCAACTGGTCCTGGTACTGCTGGTTGTCGTATGTGCGCTTTTCAGTCAAAGCCCATCCGGCACCTTCGCGGTAACCTTCATACCACCAACCGTCCAATACAGAGAAGTTCAATACACCGTTCATCTCAGCCTTTTCTCCAGAAGTTCCGGAAGCCTCGAGCGGACGGGTCGGAGTATTCAACCAAACATCCACACCCGAGATCAAGTGGCGCGCCAGACGCATGTCATAATTTTCCAAGAAGATGATCTTGCCTTGGAATTCCGGACGGCGGGAAATCTCGATGATGTGCTTGATCAAGCCCTGTCCGCCACCGTCAGCCGGGTGAGCTTTACCCGTGAAGATGAACTGGATTGGGAACTTCTCGTTGTTGACAATCTTGGACAAACGATCCAAATCCGTGAACAACAGGTGGGCACGCTTGTAAGTCGCAAAACGACGGCCGAAACCGATCATCAAAGAGTTCGGGTTGATCTTCTCCAAGATAGAAACCACCTTGGCAGGATCTCCCTGGTTCTTCAGCCAAGTAGTCTTATATTCGTTCTTGATATATTTGATCAACTTCTTCTTCAAAGCCATACGGATATCCCAGATATCTTCATCCGGCATGGTCTGGATAGCTTCCCAATATTTCTGGTTGGACTGGTCGCTGAAGAATTTCTTATGGAAGCGTTCGTTGAAGAAACGTTTCCACTCCGTGGAAGCCCAAGTCGGCATGTGCACACCGTTTGTCACATAACCCACGTGCAACTCTTCAGGGAAGTAGCCTTTCCATATCGGGGCGAACATCCGTTGTGAAACCTTGCCATGCAACCAGCTGACGCCGTTGGCCTCTTGACAAGTATTCAAAGCGAACGTGCTCATACAGAACTTCTCGTTCGAGTTTGGATTAACACGGCCCAAGCCGATGAAATCGTGCCAGCTGATACCCAACTTGGCTGGGAATTCACCCATATAGCGGCCGAACAAATCCTCATCGAAATAGTCATGGCCTGCCGGGACCGGAGTGTGCACAGTGTACAAAGAAGTAGCACGCACGACCTCCATGGCCTGGTTGAATGACAAGCCTTCTTTCTGGATATAGTCAACCAAACGCTGGGCATTGATCAAGGCAGCATGTCCTTCGTTGCAGTGGTAAACCTGTTTCTTGATGCCCAACTTGTTCAACATCAAGATACCACCGATACCCAACAAGTACTCTTGCTTCATACGGTTTTCCCAGTCGCCGCCATACAACTGGTGAGTGATGGAACGGTCCCATTCGCTGTTCTGGGGGATATCAGTATCCATCAGGTACAAAGGAACACGTCCAACGTTCACTTTCCAAATATTTGCATAAACGACACGTCCGGGATATGGGACTTCCAACACGACCGGTTCTCCGTTTTCATTGGTCACCTGCGTCAAAGGCAGCAAATTGAAGTTCTGGGCTTCATAGTTGGCAATCTGCTGTCCGTCCATGGACAATGTCTGTGTAAAGTATCCATAACGATAAAGGAAACCGACCGCGCACATGTCGATGTTGTCGTCACTCGCTTCTTTCAAATAGTCGCCTGCCAAGATACCCAGGCCACCGGAATAGATTTTCAAGACATTGGTCAAACCATACTCCATGCTGAAGTAGGCTACGGAAGGCTTGGTTTTATCCGGCTCCACATCGACATAAGCCCTGAAACGAGCATACACCTCCTTGATTTCAGCCATCAATTCCGCATCAGCCAAGATTTCTTCGATACGTTGGAAAGAGAGGCTCTGGAGCAATTGCACCGGGTTGCCTGATGTTCTTTTCCAAAGTTCGGGGTCTATTTTACCGAAAAGTTTAGCCCCTTCGTGATTCCAAACCCACCATAGGTTAGTAGACATTTCCTTCAAAACTTCCAAGGAAGCTGGAAGTTTGGATTGAGAATAGACCTCTTTCCAAATAGGATCATTCGATTTAATATTCATATAATGATGTTTATTTGTGTTACCCTTTTCTTTTAATATAGCACAAGACGTTGCAAAGATACAACATTTTACAACGTCTTGATTGTTTTATTTCAAGATTCTTTCTGCCGCATGGGACAACGCAATGTCGAAAGCTTCGAAATAATAGGTTATGAACTTGTCCCATTCCGCTTTCCCGGACAATGCCAGGCAGTTCTTTTTAATCTGTTGGCGTTCTTTCTCTGTTTTGCCGGAAAGCGACAAGATTTGCTCCATGATGGCATCTGCCACTTCAAAATAATTAAAGTCCGTGCGGTCGATAACGGCTACTCCTTCAGACAAATCCCCTCCTGAGACACCCGCTTTCTTCGCCCACATCCCGAATCCTGCCAAGTTCGTGGTGACAGTAGGGATACCGAAGGCAATGCTCTCCAGAGGCGTGTAGCCCCAAGGTTCATAGTAGGAAGGATAGACGGTCGCGTCCATGCCGATAAGGATATCGTAATAGGTCTTGTCCAAGATGCCATCCTTGCCATTCAAGTAACAAGGGACGAAAATGATCTTCAACTTCTCATCCTTGCTGTTTTGGAAACCCGCACTGCCTATATAGTTGATCACTTTGTCGTCCTGCATCTGGTGGAGCCAATGCGTGATGAAAGGGCACTGCATCGGGAGATGGTTCTCATAATTGGTCTCTATCGCCATTTTCAAGTCGGCGCGCACCTCTTTGACCCAAGCCGGCACCAGGATGAAGGCGATGGTCTCACGCTGCAGGCGGCCGGAAGTCCGGACACGGTTCATCGCTTCGATAAAGACATCTATGCCTTTGTTGCGGTACTCATACCTGCCGCTCGTTGACACCAACAACACGTCCGGGTCGATCGTGTAGCCCAACAGCTTCTCTGCCATGTTGATCAATGCCTTGCGCGCCTCCGCCCGTTTCTTGGTATATTCCAACTTGGCGGGGACGAAATTCGGCTCAAACCCATTCGGGGTCACGATATCCGGCTCCTTGTCCAACAACTGCTTGCATTCGCGGGCAGTGATGTCGCTCACCGTCGTAAAGCAATCCACATGATGCGCCGCCTGCTTCTCAATGGAATGTTTCGCCTCCATGTTCAGCTCCGCAGCCATCTGGTCGCCGTTGTAGCCATCCATATAGGCATAAAGGGCTTTGTTGTTGCCCGCGATGGAACGTCCGATGGAAGTCGCATGGGTCGTGAACAGCGTTGCCACCTTCGGCAACTGCTTTTGGATATAGAGGGCAGCCATGCCCAACATCCACTCGTTCAACAAGGCAGCGACCTTTTTGTCTTCCAACTGGTAGAAGTGGTAAAAGCTCTCGACCACCTTCCCGACGGCGTATGCGAAGATGCAAGACTCGTCATAATCGCCATAAGCGTGGAGGGAATCCACCCGGAATTGCTCCCACATGGAATAATACAATGCGTCTTTCTCGGCGAAGAAAGGTTTGAAGTCAACCAAGATGACCGGAGGATTTCCCGGGACATCCCAACGTCCCACTTTCACCTTCAATTCCCCGGTCATGCCCACCTTGTTTTTCCATTCCTTAAACAGGGATTTGTCTTCCAAAAAGTCAACTGGAAGGGCTTCATTCCAGATATCAGGGCCAATGAATATAATCTTATCATTCAATTTTGTCTGCAACGTCTTTGCTTTCGTTGACAAAACGGTATATATGCCACCAACCTTATTGCATACTTCCCAACTGCTTTCAAAGATATAATCAGGCGTATTAATTATATTAGCCATTCTATTGATATTTAATCTTGTATACAAATTCAATACGAAATAAAATTTCGCAAAGGTAATCTTTTTTCCTGTTTTTTGAAGCAAGGATGGTTCGATTTATTATAAAATTCGTAGCTTTGCACAAATTCCTAAAAGAAAATATTATGGCTAATAAAAGACTTTTAAAGAAAGAAATCGCTTGCGTGGCGAGTGAATTATTCACAGAAGTATTATTCTGTTCTTTGTTTATCCCTGGAACAGACAAAGATAAAGCAGACCGGTTGATGGCACGCGTCTTGGACATGCAAGACGATTTCATCTGCCGCGCGGGAAAGCCGGACGGGAAGGAGAATCCTGCCATGGTGAAAGCCTATTACAAGAAATTGAGAGCCGAATTACAACAAGAAGTGGACGCTATCGCTGAAGAAATCACAGCACTGAACAAGTAAAGGCAGGAGATGAAGCAACAACTTTGCAAGTTCATCTTGCACATTGCCGGATGGAAATCAGGTTCATTCGAGGGGGCTGAATTAAACAAATGCGTGATATGCGTGGCTCCGCACACCAGCAACTGGGATTTTGTCTTGGGTAAATTATTCTACACGTCCATCGGTTTGACTGCCGGCTTTTTAATGAAAAAAGCATGGTTCTTCTTCCCGATGAATTTATTATTCAAAAGCATGGGCGGAATACCTATCGACCGGGACAAACATACCTCCATGACGGACCAGGTGGCTGAGATGTTCCGCACGAAGGACCGGTTCCAAGTAGCCATCACGCCCGAAGGCACGCGCAAAAAGGTCCAGGACTGGAAACGGGGTTTCTATTACATTGCCCTGAAAGCGGGTGTCCCTATCTTATTGGCATATATAGATTATGCGAAAAAGGAGGCCGGGATGCTCACCGTCTTCCACCCCACGGGCGATGCCGACAAAGACATAGCCGCCATCCGTTCCTACTACAATGGGATCAAAGGATGCCATCCGGAGAATTTCAAGGGTGGCGTGTCATAATTGCAAACTGCTGCGTTACTTTCGGAATCCGACCTCAGCCATTTACATCAGTAAACTCCTGCCGGTCTCATCCCCAGAGCCTTGCATTTTGCTAATTCTGACACAGCCCCGTATCGGCCAATGCCTGTTCTTCTTGTTCATTCAAAGCGGCAAGGGACAGGCATTTGTTTTTCATATCATAAAGCAGATTCACATGAAAGAAGATTTAAGGATAAGCGTCATACAGTCTTCCCTGTTTTGGGAAAGGCGACAGGACAACCTCTGCCATTTCGAGGGACTGGTAGCGAAAGCGGCAGGGAAGAGCGACTTGGTGGTCTTGCCGGAGATGTTCACCACCGGCTTCTCCATGAACCCGGGGCGGTTGGCGGAACCGATGGACGGTGCCACCATGCAGGCGGTAAAAGAGTGGGCTAGCAAGTTCGGGCTGGCGGTCGCGGGAAGTTTCATCGCGGAAGAGGGGAACCATTATTACAACCGCGCCTTCTTCGCGGAACCGGGCGGGCAGCTGGCTTGTTACGACAAAAGGCACCTCTTCTCCATGGCGGGGGAGGACAAGCACTACACGGCAGGGAAACAACCCCTCGTCGTATCTTACAAAGGGTGGAACATCGCACTGTTCATCTGTTATGACTTACGGTTCCCCGTATGGAGCAGGAACACGGGCAACCGGTATGACATGGCGGTTTACATGGCGAACTGGCCTGAAGCACGTGCTTCGGTATGGAAACCCCTGCTCCTGGCAAGGGCTTTGGAAAACCAGGCTTATGTGTGCGGCGTCAACCGCACCGGGGTTGACGGGAAAGGATTTGCCTACAGGGGCGGTTCGGTCGTCTATTCCCCCAAAGGGGAAACCATCTTGGATGCGGCAGACAGGGAGGAAGCGGTCGAGACGGCAGCGTTGTCTTATGCCGGGCTGGACACTTTCCGGACGAAGTTCCCGGTTTCAAATGATGCAGACACATTCCACATCGGATAAGACTAAACCGGACGAACATGAAAAACAACAAATCCGCATGGTATTGGATCCCTTCGCTCTATTTCGCGGAAGGACTTCCCTATGTCGCCGTCATGACGCTATCCGTCATCATGTATAAACGGCTGGATATATCCAACACGGACATCGCCCTCTTTACGAGCTGGCTCTATTTCCCTTGGGTCATAAAGCCTTTATGGAGCCCCTTTGTCGATTTGGTCAAGACGAAACGTTGGTGGATATGCGCGATGCAACTGCTGGTCGGGGCAGGAATGGCAGGGGTCGCCTTCATGCTGCCATGCAGCTCCTTTTTCCAAATGACCCTGTTCTTCTTCTGGCTGACGGCATTCTCGTCCGCCACCCACGACATTGCCGCGGACGGTTTTTACATGTTGGGGCTGACACAGGAGAAGCAGGCCTTTTTCATCGGCATACGAAACACCTTCTACCGGATTGCCATGATAGCGGGGCAGGGGCTGTTGGTCATGTTGGCAGGATTCTTGGAGCAAAGGACGGGGCATATCACTGCCGCCTGGTATTCCGTGTTCCTTGTCCTGTCGGGACTGTTCATCGGTTTGGCCCTTTGGCACAAATATGTATTGCCCCGCCCTCAGGCGGACCAACCCCGCCACGGGGTGGACATCCGCACCATTTGGCAGAACTTCCTCAAGACCTTCCTCTCCTTTTTCCAAAAGAAAGGGGTCGGCATGGCTGTCTGCTTCATGCTCACCTACCGCCTGGGGGAATCCCAACTGGTCAAGCTGGCATCCCCTTTCCTGTTGGACTCGCCTGATGCGGGCGGATTGGGATTGAGCACCGGCCAGGTCGGGTTTGTTTACGGGACTGTCGGGGTAACAGCCCTCTTGGCCGGAGGAATCATAGGAGGCGTCTGCATGGCCAAAGACGGGTTGGGACACTGGCTCTTCCCCATGGCATTGGCGATATCGTTGCCCAACCTGGTTTACCTCTACCTCTCCTACGCGCAATCCTCCGATTTCCTGCTGGTCAATGTTTGCGTAGCCATCGAGCAATTAGGATACGGCTTTGGATTTACGGGCTATACCATGTACCTGATGCAATTTGCCGAAGGGGAATACAAGACTTCCCACTATGCCATTTGCACGGGGTTCATGGCTTTAGGCATGATGTTGCCGGGCATGGTTTCAGGATGGGTGCAGGAGCTTATCGGCTACCGGCATTTCTTTGCCTGGGTGATGCTCTGCTGCGTGCCGCTGTTCATCATCCTCCCGTTCATCCTGCGCAGCCTTAAAGGTCAAGGGTCAACTGCCCACCCCCTAAAAGGTTAAAAGACCTCCGGTGGTACGGAGTCGTACCGTGTTGCGCAATCGCAGCGCGGTGCTTGGGCGTGGGATATCCTTTGTTATGGTCCCAGCCGTATAGCGGATACTCTTCGTGCAGGGCATCCATATAATCATCACGGTAGGTCTTTGCCAGGATGGAGGCTGCCGCGATGGAGAGATACTTCGCATCCCCTTTGACTACCGTAGTATGCGGGATGCCCGGATAGGGGTTAAAGCGGTTCCCGTCTATCAGCAGGTGCCCGGGGCGCACGCCCAACCGGTCCACAGCGCGGTGCATCGCCAAGAAAGAGGCATTCAGGATATTGATTTTATCAATCTCTTCCGGGCAAACCACCCCCACCGCCCAGGCCACCGCCTCTTTTTCAATGAGCGCCCGCAAGGCATAGCGTTGCTTTTCCGAAAGTTGTTTGGAATCGTTCAGCTGGTCGTTTTTGAAGCCCCGGGGCAAGATAACGGCAGCGGCATACACCGCCCCTGCCAAGCAGCCCCTTCCAGCCTCGTCACACCCCGCTTCTATCTTATCTTCATTCAAATAGGGAAGTAACATGATGTATGAATTAAATTTACCGGTTGCAAAGGTAGCAATTCAGACACAGCCTGCCGCCTTTGGAATGCTAAAAATTACGACAAGACTTTGGATATGACGCAATACAGGCCAAAGTCTACTTTTTTTCCATCAGAACAAAGAAAAATAATATTTTTCTCCAAAAAAAGATTGAAACATGAAAATTATGCTTTATATTTACGGCGGAGAGCTGCAATGAACTCATTCGGTTATCAGAATTTGTGTCAGTAAACATAAAGAGAAAAGGCGGTTTCGGCTTATATATTGTTGCCAAATGGCAATTGGGAACAGGAAAACATAAAGAGCCGGACAGTTAAATTTATAATTTGTCGCTGTTTTACATATATTGCCGTACGTTTGCAGCCATTATCTAACATTATAGGATTTTTATCTGTGTTCCCTCTGGAAGATTTAAATCCATAAAAGAGAGCAAAGGAAATTGTTAAATTAGAAAAGCAGATTATAGAAAGGAGGAAATGTCTGCAGATTACTATTTATTATCCCTTTTTACAAACTAATTCATCCTGCGTATGAAGAATATTTTATTTTTTTTAGCTGCAACATTTAGTGGATTAATCTGCTTTTCTTGCACAAAGGTGTATGAAAACGTAAATCCTACACCTATACCTTTGACGGCAACTGAAAAGAGGATGGCTGCAGAGCAAAACACTTTTGCTTGCAACTTGTTTGATGCTTTGTACCAGACAAAGGATTATGCTGGGAATGTGTTGGTGTCTCCATTTAGTCTACAATGTGCATTGGGCATGTTGCAAAATGGTGCGGAAGGAGAAACTTGGGAGGAAATTGTCCAGGCCCTTCAATTAGAGGGTTATACACCAACTGAAATCAATGATTACTTCAACAAGTTAGTGGCAGGCATGAGCAAGATTCAACCTGGCATTACATTCCGAACAGCCAATTCCATTTGGAGTAATCAAGACATTCAGATGAAAAAGGACTTCGTACACGTAAACCAGAGTAAATATTTGGCAAAAGTTTCTTCTTTGGATTTTTCAGACATTTCATCTTTGAAAAAAATTAATGATTGGTGTAAAAAAGAATCAGAAGGCATGATTGCCAAAGCAATAGACGAAAATCAATGGACTTCTTCCGCACTGATGTATTTGCTCAATATCGTCTACTTCAAAGCAGGATGGGAGACGAAGTTTCAAGCTAAAAACACAGCAGAGTCTTCGTTTTATGCAAAAGATGGCACGATGAAAATTCCATTTATGACAAATAAGCTTAAAGGCCATGGATTCTTCCAGAATGAACTCTTTGCTTTGTCGTCTTTACCTTATCTCAACCATGCGTTTTCTATGCGCTTCATTCTGCCCAATGAAGACACTCCCATGGGAAGCGTAGTTGAAGCTTTGGCTCAAAAAGGATATTTGGAGAGTTGCCTCCAAAAGATAGAACGTTGCAATGTTGTGTTCAAGATTCCTCGGTTTGAAATACAAATGGAACATCTGGATTTAGAAAAATCTTTGCACATCTTGAATGTAAAGAAGATTTTCAGTTCAGAAGCCGATTTTGACAAATTGGCAGACATAAAATCGTACGTGTCTCAAATATTCCAAGCATGCCGGCTGAAAGTGGACGAAGAGGGGTCGGAGGGAAGTGCTGTAACTACGATTATATCTGATCCTACAGACATAATCAGCCCAGAGAACCCGAAGGAAGTAACGTTCTGTGCAAATCGTCCTTTCTTATTCCAAATCATAGAGAACCAGACGGGAGCAGTCCTGTTTATGGGGAAAGTAGAAAGTCCTGGACAATAAGAACAATACTTCGTAAACCTTCATCTTGACTTCTCCTGGGTTCTTCCCTAAATCTGTCGGTCTCATCCTCAGTGCCTTGCATTTTGCTAATTGTGACACACCTTAAAGTGCCTGCATCCAAACGACTGTTGGATGCAGGCACTTTCCTCATTTCTTGTAATGTTTACTGGCATCATACCTGTACCGGTAATCAATCCCCAGCAATGCCCCGGCGAAGGTGCTCATCTCCCCGAATGCGACGAGGACGGAGCTGTCGATGATGCCGACCGGGGGGACCCAGAAGCCCAGCAACAGGAGGAGCACGCCCGACAGGCAAAGGAATGCCGCTATGCATAATTGTAATTTCATCGTTTGATTTTGATTATTAAAACAAGTACTAAAGTCAAGACCAACAGGGGCTTCCACGGAAATGGCGACGCACGTTCCTTGGTTGTTGATTGCCCGTAAGCCGCACTTTGCCGTTGCTCGTAATATTCGACCAACTGCCGGAGGCTGTCACATGTTGCATAGACGTAAATCGTATCATGCGAAATGCGCACTTCCACGGATGCTTGCCCCGATCTTT
>ULRN01042635.1_pt1 | contig 60412 bp, 52 predicted proteins | sample 1955461 | NCBI WGS metagenome assembly ULRN01 (sample SAMEA4835683, study PRJEB28245) | human gut metagenome | biome: gut microbiome; material: fecal sample | place: Denmark | collected 2008 | reverse complement strand
ACATCTATGATGATAGTAAACTTGGCTATACAGATTGGACAGATGTAGCACCCGAGTTTGTTTCAAAGTGTTTCGTTGCAACAAATCCCAACAACAATACGATCGTTTTGCTACCACTTGATCACCGAATCCTTACTGGAAAAAGTGTTGTTGCAGGAGGCGTATGTGATGGTATGCTTCTGACAGAAAAGGAAATGTGTCTGATTGAGTTCAAAACAAATGTCACGTCCTCCAACTATCAGACTATTGTCCAAAGGGCAAATGACGCAATCGATCAATTGTGGCACACTTTTGATGACATTATCAAGCCAAAATGTACGACACAATCCATTGCGGGGCAACCCATAGATGTAGAACAAATGCTTTCTATTGACTTCTATGTCGTATATGATAAAGACTTGGAAGTAACGGGAGCAAACTCGGAACTAATGGATTTGCAGACACAGTTTCTAACAGACAAAAGCCATCCTCTCTATTTTGATAATGGAAAAACTTTCCTGTAAATCATTATTGACCATAGGATGAATCCATCAAGAGAAATAACTTGAGATGATGACAATAGAAGAAATACAGGTTCGCAAAGAATGTCAGACATTCGATTGCAAGAGCATACAGATTGACCCTATCCGGGGCACTTGCAAAAATCTGTGTTATATAGCGTGAAATTGAAATAAAAGTATGACCTTTGTATCCGTTAAAGAATAGCCTTATGCAGAAGGAACCATTACTAAAGCTTTTAAGCTACATAGGGTCTACTAATTTAATGCAAGTTATTGACAATTAATAAATTAACATGAAAAACATTTACTCAGTTCAGATAAAATGATTACTTTTGGGTGCTAAAACTCGTAAGGGCGACATGAAATACTACTCACAATACCGTATACACGACTTGTTTGAACTCCAAGAGTCTCTCTCTGGATTGAGCAAGTCCAACCGCTGGGTCAAGCTTGCCGACCGCCTTCCCTGGGCCCAGATCGAAAAAGAATACAACAAGCGTCTGAGGAACAACCATTGCGGAGCAGGCAACAAGCCCGCCCGCATGGTTGTTGGTGCCTTAATAGTGAAGCATGTGGAGAATTTGAGCAACGACAGGCACACCGAGGGGAAAAGAAGGGCCATATGTGAACGGAACGAGATAGAGGCGACGTTTGGAACATCCAAGAGGGTTTACCGGGCGAACGACATCCGATCGAAACTTGACAATACGGCTGACATGTGGACAGAGGCTTGCTTCTTCGCTAAAAACGTAATGAAGTTCCTAAGGGGACTTCTTCGTCTCGTTTTCGCAAAAACAGGCTTGGAGGCCCTCAAAAAGAGAGTTCTCAGCGCCATCGACGACCTCGTGGGAGTTTTACCCTCGCCACAAGTCAGCTGGGGCAGGATAAATTAGCAGACCCTAGTTAGAGCGAAGTCCGAGCATTATGAATCTCGGATTTCCGAAAATGTTGTGGTAAGCTACCCCAAGGAAATTTTGGACATCCCTGAGAGTTTATGCTAACCTTTTCGTAGCTTCTTTGCCTATTTCCACAGCTGCGGTAAAAAGAGTAATTGCTATTGCAGCGAGTACAGTGCCTGAATTCTGGTCTTTATTCATTTGCTTTTTTTGAAAAGAAGATTGATACTGTTTTTGTAATTGTTGAGAGGATTTCCTCTGCCACGGTGGGCTTGTTACATGGATCAATAAATATATTCATTATCTTCTGGTTTTAATGTTTGTCTACTTTGTACGTGTCGCAGCAGTCGAAGACTGCGTCGACGGCTTTGATGATTACATCACCGAGGGTCTTGCCAGCTCCCTCTGCGATGGTGGTCACGGGACCAAGTGCTTTTGATAACGATACTAATATTTTCATATTGTATTTTTTTGTGGGAGTTGGTGAGGCTCCCGTTACCTTATTCTGCTGCAAAGTTAAGTGAATCTTCCAAGATGGCAAATTTCTAAAATCACCGTTTTTGGATGGTGATAATACACCCGCAAATCTATAGGAAAACGATGTCTTGTCGGCGGAGAATCATGTCAATATTACGGCGGTCGCCACAGATGACCATGGCACCAATCGACTCCTTGCGCAACGGCATGATGATGTAGGAATCGTCCGAGCTACTGCCTTCGTGTATCTCTTCCAATGTTCGGGCAATGTTCTGCATCTTACAGAAGGGCAGGTTACCCATAAAGATGGAGCGTTGTATCCTTAGGCAGCCTTCACGCAGCAGGTAGTCCACAACTGTCCGGCGCGTGTAATTGTCAGAGATGTCATACATTACCAGGAAGATGACATCATTGCTATTGATATGGTCAGTCTTTTTCATCTTTTGTTCCTTTGATACAATTTCTTAAAAGTCTGAGCTAATGATTGTGCGTTCATCTGAATGACGTTCTCCCGACTCCAACCATGGCGGCTGTCTGCCACGATGGAGAGCGCATTGATGATCCGCATCGAAAGCGTCTGTCGTAGTTCATCAGTGAGCCACACACTGTTGCCATCTTCTGTCGGCTCTGCCATCGAACTCTTCACTTCACCGCACATTGCCATTTGGAAGACCACATGGTCCACCCAGCACCGATAGGGCTCGATGACATCGTAGGTGAATACTGGATGGTTGTAGCTGTCCACATGCAACAGTCCGATTGCCGGGTCTATTCCTACTTTTATCAATGCATTCTCCACTCGGTTGTAGAGGATGGCATAGCCGTAGTTGAGCATGGCATTGACAATATCCCTTGCCGGCCGCTGCTGCCGCTTTCTGAAAGTTAGCACTTTAGGCAACAATGTAACCATGGCTTGGAAGTACACCTTCGAGGCTATGCCTTCCAAACCACGGAGCGAAGAGGCTATTGGCGCGACTTTGTCCGAGTGCAGGGAACTAATCTGTGCCATCGACAATTCCATCTTGTTGATGCTCCATGCCAATCTCTTCTTCGATCTCACGTCCAACGAGTCAGCCAGCTCCACTTCGTAAGTTCGTAAGATATTTATTTGAGCGGCTATTTTCATGGATAGCGTTGCTTTTATCCACGTGACCCCTTCAGGAGAGAACTCGAAATACAACTGCCCTTTACGGATGGAGGCGATGGAGCCGAACTTGCAGTTCCACATCCTCCCTTTTACATCGCCTCTTCTGTCCATGAGGACAATGTCGATATCGTTGTCAAGAGCGAGCAGAAGGGCATCGGTGGAGACGCGCGTGCTTCTCCAGACATAGATGGCTGTAACGCCATAGACAGGGACGAGCTGACTCGTCTCGTCGTTACATACGAGGAAGTTGCTGTTGCTTCTGCTCAGCGAACCACCATAACTGTTCAATACGATTTCCATAAGCTTATATATTAATAATGTATAAGGTTTAGCTTTGAACTTCCTTCTCTGATGAGAAGTAGCACATGGCATCAAAAAATCATTCTCAAAAGTTGCGAGTCTCGTTGATTCTTCTTAACTTTGCAATAACGAAAGTGTTAAATAAGTCGGAAGCCATGTTTGAATTTTTGAATTTAGATACATATTCTACTGGTTTCTAAGTATTTGTGAAAACACCTGCCCAAGTGCGACATCCATTACAACAAGGATTAAGACAAAATATTGATATTTAGATTTGGAAGATATTAATTAGCCCAAGTGCGACATCCATTACAACAAGGATTAAGACACTATCATTTCTTTCATAACTTTTTATAAAGATTGCCCAAGTGCGACATCCATTACAACAAGGATTAAGACCGATTAGTGGAGATGTAGTTAGCTATTACGTACCTGGGCCCAAGTGCGACATCCATTACAACAAGGATTAAGACTAACGAATTATATCCTCACCTGTTATGGACTTCAGGCCCAAGTGCGACATCCATTACAACAAGGATTAAGACTTCCCTCCCATGCTTCTATGAGATCTTTGTCGAACTTGCCCAAGTGCGACATCCATTACAACAAGGATTAAGACATACTAACTCATGCGAATTAAGGAAAATATTATCAAATGCCCAAGTGCGACATCCATTACAACAAGGATTAAGACGAATACACCAACATGGTAGCAGGAACCTTTGATAGCCCAAGTGCGACATCCATTACAACAAGGATTAAGACTTAAAAAGTTGAACATTTATTAACCTTGAATCTTGAGGGTGCCCAAGTGCGACATCCATTACAACAAGGATTAAGACACGTTAGATACATTCCAATTGGAGATGTCTCCATTAAAGCCCAAGTGCGACGTCCATTACAACAAGGATTAAGACACCTTTATTGGTAGTAAGCAAGCTGATTAACTCTTTCCGTCCAATTGCGAAATCGAGATTGTGAAAGAGTTACGGCTAAAACAAGCATCATTTGCTGATATTTTAGTAATGTAGCAAAGAAAATCTCATCCTTTAGGATGTCACCCCTGTCAAAACGTCTATAAAGTCTAAAGAACCCTAAAAACGAAAAATCCGGCTGGCAGCCGAAGAAATATTGTCTTCAAACTGCGAGCCGGACTCTTCAAGGAGCAAGGCACCTCTATTTCTTCGAGCTGCCCCCCAAGGTGCGGATGAGGATAGGAATCAGAATGCCTGCTGCTGTTGCTGCTACCTCTACCCAATCGTTGTTTTTTTCGTTGTTGTTCATTTTTTTTAATTTTTAAATGATTACACTGCTAAGTTTACTTGTTTTCCTCTGACTGGCAGCCATGAACAATCACCACTTTAGCGGTGGGTATTATATACATAGCTGTCAGCCTCTTGATGCCTTCTTCTTCAACCAAAGGTCAATTAGAACCTTGATGAGGAGTGTGGCAGGGTCATTTCCCTTACCTGGCTGTGGGCAAATTATCATTGCGTTTTCCTTTCTTCCTCACTGGCTTGGTTGATGTCGCAGGTGGAGCAGTGAGGCTTATCCATCAAACGACGGTGCAAAGTTAATGAGATAGTGGGGGACAACAAAGAAAGCGTTATCACCATTATTCCATCGGTGATTATAAACAATGAATTGGCTCTAGTATGGAAGTGATCCGCAGCAATGAAACCAATAAAATCCATCTTGTTGAACAATGTTGCCATAATTTTTGCTACCTTTGCCGTGTGTCATAGTATTGGATGCCTTTGTTCTTAGTCCCTTAATTCCTTAATCTCATAAGAGTTGAGAAAATAGGACATAGTCAAGGTGCCTACTATGGCTATTGATAAGAAGGATACATATAGGGTGATTTGTCGATGAATAAATGATTTTAATTGATTAAAATCATTTATTTTGTTTACCTTTGCAGTCGTAACTAATAGATAGACCATCGTCGACTCTTTTAGAAGAAACTAAATGCTTATGACAACAAACATATTGACCATACGTTTCTCTAATGAGATTAGGCCGTTTGAAGTTTCTTTGTTCCGAGGAGCTGTCATCAACTCATTGGATCAGAAATTGCTGCTGTTTCATAACCATGAAGGCGAAAAGCTTCGTTATGGCTATCCACTTATACAGTACAAGCGGATTGCGGGTAAAGCTGCGATCGTGTGTCTTAAGCAGGGCACTGAGGATATTGGTGAATTTTTCTCTTCCAACCACTTCACATTACATCTTAATGACCGCGTAATGGAAGCTGAAATTACCAGTATCATGCCTTCAAGATATAATGTACAGGAATGGAACAAAGAATTTGACTATCGCATCAACCGATGGATACCATTCAATGACAAGAATTACAAGGAGTTTAAGAAAATAGAAGGTATTGCAGAACAGATACAATTCTTAGAGAAGATTTTGACGGGAAACATACTGTCATTTGCCAAAGGAATTGGAATTTGGTTTGAAAGACAAGTCAACTGCAAAATCATAAAACTTAGCAATTTATATTGGGTATCGGTAAAAGGCATCAAAGTAGCAAGCTTCAATGCCGAGTTCAAGTGCAACATATCGCTTCCCAACCACATAGGTTTGGGGAAACATGTAAGTATAGGCTGTGGAACCGTTACCCATAAACATATAGAAAACGAGAACAAATAAACCATATGGACAAAACAAAAGACCAGCTATACCTGACAATGCTTGTACGTCCGCTTCGTCGTCTTGCCGAAGCGGCAGGCCAATCATTATCTGAGGACTTATCCAGTTTGACCAGTCATGCTGAGCAATCCTTTCTTCCCTTAATTCAGAAGGCGGAGGCTTTGTCTTTTGGAGATAATGAATATCCTGACAAAGGGTATCACATCACCAAAGATTCACGGATGCGCTGCCTGCTTGAACAAATCAAGACGAGGAAAGACACATTGGATTATTTCCAACCGATGATGCCGGTAGCATTAAGCACAAGTTTCTTTCCTGTAAAGGAAAAAGGCAGTGGAGAAGAGATGGGTAAAATATGGGGTAAAGTCAAGGAAAACCTGGACAATCTCCAAAGAGCTGATATACGTGTCCTGGCGGAGAACATCCTTAATATCCTATTCAGATATACCGGAACAGTACCATCTTCAACCCAAAGTCTGGATGTATCCCTTTATGACCAGGCAAGAATAGCTGCATCCATATGCATTGGTCTTTATGACTTGCAAGTCTCTAAAGAAGAACATGAGGATGGTGAGTTCAGATTGATAGGTGGGGATTTCAGTGGCATTCAGAAGTACATCTATCAGATTGTCTCCAAATATGCTGGCAAGAACCTTAAAGGCCGTTCCTTCTACCTTGGTCTTCTTTCCGATGCCGTTGTCCGTACGCTGCTTAAGGAACTTTCTCTTTATAGGGCAAACATCATCTACAACTCTGGAGGATGTTTTTACCTTCTTGCTGCTAATACAGAAAGAGTAAAGGAGAAATTAAACGAAACGATTGCTGAAATAGAGAACGCTATTTTCAAGACGCATGGAACAGACCTATACGTTGCCATCGACAGTGTAGCCTTGTCTGCCTCAGAGGTGGCAAACCGTGGAGGCAAGCGTACACTCAGCAATATTTGGCAGGATTTGTTTGCAAAGCGTGACAGAAGAAAAAACGCACGCTATTCTGCCGCTTTACTTTCCGATTATGGCCAATTTTTCGTTCCTCAGAAGGTTGATGGAACGAAGCGTGATGTCATCACAGGCGAAGACTTTGTAGAAGGAGAAGAAGCTGTAAGTTTCATCAACGGAACATATATCTCAGCGCTTAACAATGACCAGATAAAGATAGGGAAGGCATTGATGACGGCTGATATACTTGCTGTTACCAACAAGCCTATTGACTTCTTGAAAGACAAGGCCAACGTCTGTCCTGCACAGCTTGGCGTGTATTATTATCTGACGCGGGAGAGCGATATTACAGCCAATATTGATGCTGTTCACGAACAAGGCGGTGACCTTACCCTCATCTTACTAAATGGGAAGGATTTCAAAGGCGACTATGTACTTGAAAAATACATGACCTATAACATCTGCTCAATGCAGTTTTATGGCGGAAACAGGTTCAACGGCAACACATACGAGGAAATGTGTGACAACGAAGGTTTCTCCCGTCTTGGCGTACTCAGAATGGATGTTGACAACCTTGGTTCCATCTTCCAGGGTGGCATTCCAGAGACCAAGGCTTCTCTGTCACGCTTTGCCGCATTGAGCCGCAGCTTTGATTATTTTTTCTCAGGCTACCTTAATGTAATTTGTGCAGAAAACGAACGCTATGCCCGCTCGTTCATTGTATATAGTGGCGGTGATGACGTGTTTATTGTCGGGAGTTGGGATACTACAATAGATATAGCCCATCAGATCCAAGGCGACTTCCATCGCTACACTTGCTTTAATCCCGCTTTCTCAATCTCCGGCGGTATAGCCATATTGGGGGCCAAATTTCCAATCATAGCGGGTGCAGCAGAGAGTGCGGAGGAAGAAGAACGTGCCAAAGGACACGAGTGTGCTGGCGACAAGAAGGATTCTATATCATTTTTCTCCATGCCTCTCAACTGGGAGAAAGAATACTCTACTGTAAAAAAACTGAAGGACCACATAGCCGAACTGCTCTATTCCGACAGCCTGCCGAAGTCGTTCCTGTCAAAGATTATGGAACACGCTATGAATGCAGGTTTCAAGAACCACAAGATTTCCAACTATCAGACATACTGGCATCTCGCATACGACCTGAAGAGAATGAAGGAACGCTACAAGTCGTCAAAGGAGACATTATCACTTCTTGACAAATGCATTAACGAAGTTTGTCATACCAATGGTCAGTTGGATGGCAGGGAGATAACAAGTTTCTATAACAGCCTTGAGTTGTGGGCATTTGCCTGCCGATGGGCAGAACTGGAATATAGAGCTGAAAACAACTAAATAATAATATTATGTATTATAACAATTACGGCAATAACAGAGACGGCTATGGGAAGCCAGGAGGCAACCAATCTCAGCCAAGTTACACCAAGGAGCACCCAATCTTTGCAGATTGGTTCACGACTGGGGCGGACGCTGATCTCGTAGAGTACGCAGAACAAGCTGGTAAGGATCTTGCAAATAATGGGTTAACCAACTCTAAAATCCGCAGTATCTACGGTGAGGTCAAGAGAATACAAATGGGTACATGGGAGAAGAACAAGTCCGCATTCTTCCTGCTTAAGCCCAAGGTGGCTTATGCCTATGGCAGGGACAATAAAAATGAGGGCTTGAGAATCTTCAAGAACATCTTTGACAAGGCTGTGACGTATGTCAAAGACGATAAGTCTTACGACAACTTCTGCAACTTCATGGAGGCAATTCTTGCCTATCACAGAGCTAATGGCGGCAAATAACTTTTAAACGCAATAATCATGGATAATATAAAACTGAACAAGAAGATAATCGTAACCGGTAAGCTTACCCTTAAAACCGGTCTTCATATCGGTGGCACCAACACGGCTCTTGGCATCGGTGGTCCCGACCGCCTCGTGGTACGCAATCCCATTACCAACGTGCCTTATATACCTGGCAGTTCTCTCAAGGGCAAGATGCGCTCGCTCATTGAGGTGCGTGATGCAACTATAGGTGCAGACAACCGTGCCACGAATGACCCAACTACGGCGGCCGTTGCACTTTTTGGCACTGTTGGCAAGAGTGGCAAAGAAGACAATCATCCATCACGACTCATCGTAAGAGACGCTGAGATGGACATGACTAATGCCGACATGTTGAAAGCTACCGATCTTCCCTACACCGAGAGCAAGACGGAGGTAACAATCGACCGAATCACCGCCAAAGCAATGCCGCGTACTATTGAACGCGTTCCCGCAGGAGTATCGTTCAATGTCAATATGGTTATCAATATCTTTGATGGCGAGGACGAGAACAAACTCAGAAAGACTTTGAATGATGCCATAGCGCTTTTAGAGGACGACTATCTTGGTGGAAATGGCAGCCGCGGCTATGGACAAGTAGCATTCTCAGAAATGAAGTTCACTGACAAGACATATACAGAATGACTAAATTCACAAGGATAAAGCTTAAGGATATGACCCCTCTCCACCTTGGATTGGGGCGAGACAGCTACAATGTCTCGGCATCCCTGCTGCAATCTGACACGTTGTCCGCTGCTCTGGCATCCATAAGGGCGATGTATGGCAAGGGCGGCACTACAGAGCAGTTTCTTTCAGCATTTGCCTTGAGCTCGGCTTTTCCTTATGATGGCGATGAGTATTTCTTGCCCCGGATGAAGGGAAGGCTGGCGATAACGGTCAACGGAGAGGAAGAAAAAGACTATCGGAAGAAGTTGAAGAAGCTTGTCTACATATCTTTCCCTTTGTGGCAGCGGTTGGCTCAAGGTGAGACTATAGCTGTCGATGGCAACCAGCTTCAAGGGGCTTTTCTGTTGTCGAAAGGCAATACCAATTATAAGGCTCCGATGGCCCATATTACAACGGAAAGAGTTTCTGTGGCACGCAACGGTGAGGATGACGCCGTTCCATTCATGTACGACTGGACTTTCTTCAGACGTGGCGGCAACACAACATCCCCCAAAGGAAAGGTTTATGAAACAACGGAGTCTGGACTATATTGTCTGTTGCATGCTGATGCTGCCACTACACAGGAGATAACAGATTTGTTCCAAGAACTTGGTGAGCAAGGCGTAGGCTCTGACAAAAGTGTCGGTGGCGGTCATTTCACAATAGAAACCGATACTATAGAATTGGCAGACGTAAAGTCTGAGAAACAGATATTGTTGTCGACCTACATCCCCACTAAGGAAGAAGTCAAATCCTTCTCTTTGGAGAAATCAACTTATCAGCTGATTCATAGAGGTGGCTTTATGGCCGGAAGCAACAACGAGCACCTGCGCCATCTAAGAAAAAAGACTGTATATATGTTTGATACTGGATCAGTCATTGTCTCACGTGCCAAGTTGGAAGGTAAAATAGTCAATGTCGCTCCACTGTGGAACGCGCAGGACATACACCCTGTGTATCGCAGTGGCAGATGTCTTGCCATGCACATATTGTAGATGCTTATGAAGAACAATATAAGAATCACGAACCTCACGCAGGTTCATATCGGTTCTGGTGAAACTCTGCAGAAGGATACGGACTTTATTGTCAGAAGAAACGGAGAGTATTCTGACATCTACATCATAGATCCAGACCGTGTAGGTAGTAAAATCATAGGTACTGACCAGCGTGTTCTTTCTCAATGGATCGCATCCATCGAGAAAGGCGACACGAATTCTTTTTTTGACCTGTTCCTGAAAAGAGCAAAGCCAGCGGATTATTCTAAACGTCGCATAACCAACTATGCAGGTGACAGACGCAGCATGACACTCAAGGAATTCATTCATGATGGCACAGGAAAACCCTACATTCCGGGGTCATCCTTGAAAGGTGCTATACGTACCGCCATAATAGCATTTCTTGCCAGCAAGATGCCTGAGACAGAAAAGGAAAGAATTGTCGAAAGCCTTGCAAAAAACAACGGCAGATACCAAGATGAATTCGGGACACATAGGTCTGCTGAAGATGTAATGCTTGGTGACACACCCAACGAAAGCCTGATGCGATTTATACGTGTAGGCGATGCTTACTATGATAAAGGTGTAGAAATGGCTGTAACGCAAGTATTTATCAATCAGACAAAAAACTCTGATAATCTTATTGACAAGAAAAGGGCCCAACCGGTAGAGGTAATTGGAGCAGAAGAAACATCCTCTTTTTCGCTTGCTATCGATAAGAAGAAGTTTGATGACGTTTTTGCCCAGCGTAACAATAATAAAAATAAGGATTTGAAAGGCATGAAGTTTCTTCCCACGGAGATTTCCACCATTACAGGGTTGTTCAAGGTCATAAACGACCATACCAGGCGGCTTGTTGAAAGTGAGATTTCCTATTGGAGAGACTTGACACAATACCAAGGGGCAGAAAAATACATTGAAGAGATGGAGAATATCCTCAATGCCGTTAATGCTTGCAAGGATGGTGAATGTGTCATGCGTGTCGGTCAGGCTACTGGTTGGCGTTTTATTACAGGAGCGTGGACAGAATGCCTTAAGAATTTTAAGGACAAAGTAGTTCCAAATGCCAGACCTCATAATAGGCAAAAGTATGAAGATTACGACTTTCCCAAGACCCGCCGCATGGATGACGAATCTTATTTGTTCGGATTCGTAAAGTTGTCTTCAATATAAACACGCATACGCTTATGGCAAGAATTATTGTATCTATTCTCAGCAATCATTCTGTACCCAACTTTCTCTTCATAAAGGAGATGGAGGGGCAGTATGACCGTCACCTTTTTGTCACCTCACCAGAGATAGGTCAGCTCGGTAGAAAAGGACAACTGATAAAGGCGTTAGGCATCACACAGCAAGATGTCACCATCATTTCTGTAGATGGTAACGACTACCTGTCAGCCATAGCCACCTTGACCGACAAATGGCAGGAAGACGAAGATAACAATTACATCGTAAACCTTACGGGGGGCACTAAAATGATGTCTCTTGCAGTACACGATTTTTTCAAAAACAAACGTGCTGAATTCTATTATGTGCCATTAGGCAAAAACGAGTATTATAACCTTGGAACGGGGAAAAAAACACCACTTAAATACAGGGTTAACCTGCGTGAGTATTTCTCACTGTATGGCATTCGGTTTGAAAGTAAAGCCGAGGACACATTTGTACATCCTGAAAGCGAGACCATGGGCATCTTTGAGAGCGTGCAGAAAAGTCATTTCTACCTTCCCAAGAAACTTTGGAATGCTCAGAAAGCCGCTACACCCGAGCTGAGAAGATACCTGGGGGGCGAATGGTTTGAAGAGTTCTCATATTTCAAGCTCAAGGAGGCTTTCAACCTGCGTGATGAGGATATAGCCGTCTCCTTGAAAATCTATCGTGAGAACGAGTCCACAAAAAATGACAATGAGCTTGATGTAGCCTTCATGTTCAACAATGTGCTGTATGTCGTGGAGTGCAAGGTGACAATGACCGGCTATGGGCGTGACCCAAAGCTGGTTGTTGACGATTATCTTTACAAGCTTGCGGCAATCAGCAAAGATTTTGGATTACAGGTCAGCGCTTATATATTCACGCTCCACAGAATGCAGACTTTCAGTGATGAGGTAAAGCTCAATTTCTTGAACCGTTGCAGGATTTTGGGGATAAAGGGAATCGTCACTGGCAAAATGTTTTCAAATATCAAAGCCTCACTTTTCAACAAGCAGGCTTTATCAAAGTTATAATAGCAACTATGGCACGCAAACTATTCATTTCTTTCCTCGGAACCAATTTCTACCACGAGTGTTATTACACTGACGGGGGGTGGGAAAGCAACAAGACCCGTTATGTACAACAAGCCACTCTCGAAAGGCTTGTAGCCTTGAACGAGGCACCGGACGCTGTCCGCATCTTTATAACCCAACAGGCTTTCATAGACAACTGGAACAAGGACAACGACAAACGAGAGAACAAATTTACAAAGCAAACAGAACAGTATGTGCGTCTGGGAAGAATCTTAGATAGCATGAACCTGCAAAGTGATGTCAAGGCTATTGTGGACATGCCAGTCGGCAATGACCAAGAGGAGATGTGGGAGATTTTCCAGAGAGTCTATGACGAGATAGAGAATGGAGATGAACTCTACATAGACCTTACGCATGCCTTCCGCTACCTGCCGATGCTCGTCCTTGTACTGAGCAACTATGCCAAGTTCTTAAAACACGTCAGTATCAAATGGCTTTCATATGGCAACTGGGAAGGACGTGACATTCAGACAAATAGGGCTCCCATCGTAAACCTCCTGCCGTTGACGAAACTACAGGACTGGACTTTGGCGGCATCAGAATACCTGAAGTACGGCTATACTTCCAAGCTCACGGAAAACATCATGGACATCCTCAAACCTCTTCTGAAAAATGAGGAGACAAGGACGGAAGATGTTAACAACGTGCGTGAGTTCGCTAAGTGTCTTACCGATTACGCTGCGGAAAGACTCGTGTGCCGCGGTTTGGATATTGAGGAGGGTAAAACCGCTATGTCGTTGTCAACGGTTTTAAACAAAATTGAGAACACAGGCATCGTTCCACTCAACCCCGTCTTTGAAAAGATAAAGAAGAGCATGGAGGAACATTCACCAAGTGCGAACCTCTGCCTGAAAGCAGCTGAATGGTGCTACAAACGTAACCTTTTTCAACAGGCGGCGACACTGTTGCGTGAGGGTGTGATAACATTCTTCTGCAAGCGACATAGTATTGATACGTCAAGCATAATAGAACGTGAACTTGTTTCCAAAGCTATTGAAATACGATATGGCCATAAGGAGAACAATAAGGAACTATGGAAAATAAAGGACGAATACATGCAAAAAGTTCAAGAGCTTCTCGATGACGGGCTGCTGACCAACGACATGGTGATTAGCTTTATATCCATGCGTGATGTTAGAAACGATTACAATCACGCAGGTTTTCGGCCAGGGGCTATGTCCTACAAGAAGATTACACAAAAGATAGGTTCCTCCATCAAGACTTTCAACAATTTGCTCGGTGAACAAACTGAAACATGGAAGCACCCTGTTAAAGAAAAGATTTTCCTCAACGTCTCCAACCATCCCATAGCTGGATGGGATGAGGACCAGATAGAGGCAGCAAAGGTGTTTGGCAAATTAAAGGACTATCCTTTTCCGTCTGTATGTGCTGTCGCTTCAACTGATGACATCTACCGTCTCGCTTGTGAGACGGCAAGAGATATTCTATGTGAATATCCTGATGCAGACATCACTGCTCATGTCATGGGTGAAATGACGTTTACCTTTGCATTGGTTACAAAGTTGAAGGCTCTTGGCATCCGTTGTGTGGCATCGTGTACCGACCGAGTAGCAGAAAATCTCGGTAACGGAGACAAGCTGTCGCACTTCCACTTCGCCCAAATCCGCGAATATTGACCTTATATAATACAGCACCATATATGAAAACAATAGTCTGCGGCCCGCCACATTCGGGCAAGAGTGTACTCATCAACAGTCTCTACAGCCTATTGCCGTCTGACGACTCGCTAACCATCCGCGCAAACGGCGATGGCGAGGGGTTATGGACGAACAACCCTAATCAGCAAGAAGTGGACACTGTGAGGAAACAAAACAAGTCGGGCAATACCAGTGCTGATTTCGAAGTGTGGCGGCACAGGGTGGAGACAGTACGGCAACGTATCGTTTTGGTGGACATCGGTGGCCGACTGAGTGACGACAAGATTCCTCTCTTTGAGACTTGCGACACATTTATAGTCATCAGCTCGGACGCTCAGATGAAGGAGCGTTGGATACAGTTCGGCACGGCTCATGGCTGTCGTTGCCTTGCTATAATAGATTCTACGCTCAATAAAGATGATGACACAGTTCTGTCAGAGAAGCCATTTTTTACGGCACGTCTCGGTGGGCTTGACCGTGGCGCGAACCTCAGCGAAAAGAAAACAGTCCGTGGACTTGCCAACATGCTTATCCAAAAGTCGGGATATAAGAACATAGTTTATGTAAACTGCTATAAGCTAGGGGAGGAGCTTGGCTGTGCTAAGTCTTGGATAGCAAGCAATGGCGTAAAGGTAAGCAACGTGTTCTTTCAAAGGGATAAGGCTCTCGAGTTGTCAAAACATCTCAAGGTGGACTATGAACCGGGTGTACACTATCGTCTCCTTGGTGCCAATGCCAACTGGGTGGCTGCCATCGCCGCGGCAGCCCTTGCAGATGACAATCCGTCCAACATAAGCTTCTACGACCGCTGGTCTGGTAAATACATTTCCCCAAGCCTGCTTGCAAAAGCAGAAAACCCGCAAAATGATGACATCAATATAAAGGTAACCGAGGATGAAAGCACCGTGCGACTCGACTTCACGATGAAATCGTTAGACCTCGACACGGAGAATTTCGTAAACTATCAGTTGCCAGTCATTGATGAGCAAAAGACATTGCTCGTGTCCGGTCGCTTCCCCAACTGGTTTACGGTGAGTGTTATGATGAGCTATCGTAACAAGGAAAAGTATTTCCGTATACCGGGACTGACAAGCAGTTATATAGAGAACTATGTCTGTGTAGTTTCAGACGATGAACGTAACTTAGGTCAGATTTTTAAATCATAATCAACTATGGCAGAAAGTAAGAAACGTTTTCCGAATCAAGATCTTTATAAGGCTTTGTACAAGTTCTTTAACCAGGAAGCCCGCGATTTTCCAGGAAACAGGTACCCGTTTGAAGATGTGATGGAGAAAGTTGGCTATACATTTGACCCCAAAGACAATAGTGTTGAGACTCCGGCTAGGGCGAATACGACTCGTCGCACATTACAAGTTCGTTTCTCTGAGGTCATTGAGGACATGGACAGAAGGCTGAAAGCCCATGGCTATATATGGAGTGTGAAAGAGGGACAGCGAAAAGCCACAAAATATGGCTATGCGGAGCCAATACCTTATGATTTGCCAGAGGAATGTGACTTGGATTGTATGCTCGACCATATTGAACTACTGAAAGAAATTGTCGGCTATACGCGCACGTCCTTTAGCAACAAAAAAGTGGAACGAGACATCATTAGCATTGCGTCCATAGGTATGCTCAACGACATCGACCGGGTGAAGGAGATTTTCCTTGCCATCCGCGACAGCAAAGTGGTGGCATTCACCTATCATGCCGTCAACAGCAATCACCCCAAGCATTTTATGCTTTCGCCTCACTATCTGAAGCAATACAACCAACGATGGTTCCTCTTTGGATATGTAGAGGAGGTGACAGACGATGCAGACGAATCGCTCAATGCTGATAGTCACCCACGGGAGGGTTATTATACTTTTGCTGTCGACCGTATTGATGACGACTTTGTCTTGCGCACAGATGTGATGTATCATCAGCCACAGCGCATTGACTATTCCACTTATTTCAACGACATCGTGGGTGTCACCCACTTCACGGACCGTCCTATGAAATCCGTTGACATCACCATTACGACATATAGCAGATACATTCACAATCTATTGATGGCCAATCCTATTCATTCGTCGCAGAAAGAGGTGACGCCCTGTCTCAGTAAGAATAAACCAGGGAGCATACATCTTCATATCTGTGTCAACCAAGAGTTGGAGAGGATCTTATTGGGTTATGGCGAGAATATCAAGGTGGAGTGGAAGGGAACGTCCTATACATCTTTCCTCAAACGCATTGATGGCATGAGCAAGCATTACAGGGATTAAATCATCTACCTATTTGCAGTATTGTTCGTGTTTATAATCACCATAACATATGTGGTGATAAGCATTCCTTGACACCGCCTCGCTTTTTTATTAACTTTGCAGCGTCATCATCTGGAACCACCCAGTGATGGCACTGCAACATTTTGTGGGAATCTTCTAAAAAAACAATGAGGATCAGAATCAAGTACAGAAAGAAAGCTGAGGCCAACGCACGTCGCAAAGTGGCAAAGAAGTGGACTAGAATTGGCCTTGGAGTTGGGTACAAGCGTGCAGCTATCAGAGAGGCAGCCCATAATCCTTAATTCTGCAACACTATTATAAATAGGGCCTACTAATTTAATGCATGTTTTTGATAATCAAAAAATTAACATGAAAATTATTTGCTCAGTTCAGATAAAATGACATGCTGACCTTGATACTGGCCGAAGCGGACGGAAGCAAACCGAAGAAAGAATCGTGAACGGTAATACTATAAGGCCACTGTGACTAAGAGGGCTAACACTCCTTGGGCCTCGGTGCCTTTATCGTAAATGATTTTCAAACTTGATAGTTTTGTTTGTTCGCTATTTTGACATATCATAACCTGTATCTCTTGGCTGCTGATAGAGATTGGAGGTAGTAGCCTTTGAGCGGAAAAACTGGGGGAAGGGCATGAGGAAAGGCCGCAATGAAGGCTTTTGCCCTGGGATGGGTTTTGTTAAATGGATACGAATGAATAGTTAATGGGGCGTTAATTCATGCTAATCGGCTTGCATTCGGCTGGACGGAAGGTTATCTTTGTATAGAGGCTGCGCCAGGGCAAATGGAGAGCCAGTCTTCTTGGTATAAACGACTGGAAGAGGCGAGTGGCTGAAATGTAAAATATAATCAAGAGAAACGATGATGAAAAAGTTAGAATTCATATCAATCTCATCGGTTAGGAGTCGGAAAAGACCGTTCTCGTATCGGTCTCGTATTGATCCCGTATCGATCCCGTATCGTTCCCGTATCGTTCCCGTATCATTCCCGTATCATTCTCCTATCGTTCTCCTATCGTTCTCGCTTCCGGAAGCGGAAACAATACGGAAACAATACGGAAGCGATATAACCTGGAAGGGAGGAGGATACGTGGAGGGTACTTGGAGAATAGGTGGAGGAAGGGCTTACACGACTAAAATCACTGTTTCTGCCAGAAGGTGACTTGTAGGTGGTGCCCACACAAGTGAACTCTTCCTCCAAAAGGAGCGAGTTTCTCGGTTTTAAAAAAAATCGCATCTTTGTGTCACAAAACGACGTGCGCTGCGTATTATGGGTAGAAGTTAAACAAAAACGAAGAAGTTATGAAACAGACAACTATCATTGCTATGCTTGCCTCGCTGCTCTTCAGCGGTGTCGCAACAGCTTGTCAACACAACGTCGCCACTATACCTGCACAGGAGTATGCGGGCAACGCTTTCAACACTTCCGCCGCCCCTTCTCCCGACACAAAGGACCGAAAGAAGCAGGCTGGGAAGGACGAAGTCATCGACACACGAGAATATCAGGTGAAGGATTTCGACCACATCGACTGCGGAACAATAGCCAACATCTACTTCACACAGGGCAACGAGACGCGCGTCGTAGCCAAGTTACACCACGGGAACCTCGACTTGCTGGAAGTCTCAACCCACAACGGTTGCCTCAAGCTGCGGACCGCCGACTTAGGTCTTCCCACCAAGCGCTTTAGCATAGGCAAGCGCAACAGATCCTATGTCGGCGACTTGGACGGAAAGCACAGCGAGCAGCAGGAGGTGGACCTCTACATCACCGCTCCATCGCTGCGCAAACTAGAGATGTCGGGGGTATGCACATTCAGTGCCGAACACCTCAACGTGCCGAAACTGGATATCGTCATGGCGGGAGTCAACCAGATGAAGTTGTCCGATGTGACTTGCAACGAGACCAACATGATGATCAGTGGCGTGAGCAGTATGGACGCTACCATCACGGGCGACCAAATCCACTTGGTCAATACAGGGTCAGGAAATACGACCATTCACTTCAAAGGTACGAAGGCGGAGATCGCAAACAGTGGCGTCGGAGTCCTCGCCGCAAAAGTGGACTGCAAAACACTGCGCGCAGTCAATAGCGGCGTGGCACAGATGATACTCAAGGGCACTGCTGACGATACCGACATCGACAACAGTGGTATGGGACGGATCAACACCAAAGGACTCAACAACTATTGACGACCCACACCACGGAGAAGAATGCCATGCCTCAAGATACCAGCAACAATGGACGAGACACAATTCAAAAATGAGGTACGACGGCTGCGGCCCCAACTGATGGTCGCGGCGCGGCGCCACACGGGAGACAGCGACTGTGCGGAGGACATCGTGCAAGACGCACTCCTTCGGCTATGGCAGCTCCATGGCAACCTGCACATGCCGATAGCGCCGCTGGCCTTCGTCCTCGTCCGAAACCTAGCCATCGACACCCTGCGACGCCATAAACGCACCACTGCGGTAGAAACGCTGACCATGGCTGAACCGGTAAAAGAGGTGGACGCACGCTACGAGCGGATCGTCAGACTGCTCAACAAACTGCCGACATTGCAACAGACCATCTTCAGGCTGCGCCACATAGAAGGCATGGAATATGCCGATATCGCCGAGATAACGGGCACCACGCCCGAATCGGTGCGACAAACAGTGAGCAGAGCGCGACGAACGATTCTCAAACTATATCATTCTACATCATGCAAGACGAACAAATAAACAATCTGGTGGAACGATTCCTCGACGGAGAGACGACCCTTGCCGAGGAAGAGCAGCTCTACGACTATTTCTCACAAAACGAAAATGTCGATGAGTCATTGCTCCCCTACGCCGAATACTTCCGCGACCTGGCTGTGCTGCCATCACCCCAAAAGGAAGAAAAGCCACGGAAGAGACCGCGATGGACAATCCGCTGGACACAGTGGGCAGTAGGAGCAGCAGCCGCCGTACTGATCTCCTTGGGCGGGATGTGGATCTACACCCTGCAGGAGGAGCGCCATTTGGCACAACTCTATGGGGGCAGCTACATGATCGTGGATGGTAAGCGCTACGACGACCTGCGGGAAATCAAAGACGACATACGCCAGACGCTGGCCGACGCACAACAGATAGAGCGCGAGGCGGATGGGCAAGCCGTCATTGAGGAGGCCGAACAGGAGGTGCTGGAGAGCATAGGCGACCCCGCGGAAAGACAAAGACTCAAAGAAATACTCAAAAACTAAAGTGAAAGGAAGGCTGATATGAAATATCAATTCATAGTATGGTTAGGACTGTCCCTGCTGCTTTCGATACCTCTGCGGGCTCAGAACAGCATCGACAGGATGGTAGAGGAATACTCTGCCATAGGCGGATCGAAATTTACAAGTGCCGTAGAGCGCGATCCCAACACAAGCCGCGTGAAGAAGGTGGTGAAACGACTGGTCGTGAACGGAGTTAACGCACAGAGGTTTATCCACGGATTCAAGCGCGAGGCGCAACGGCATAGACACACGGTGACCAATAGGAAGAACGACGAGACCACCATCACAATGGTCGCAGACGACAAGAAGGCCACCCGTGTCTATCTGCTGAAATACGACGACAGGGCGTATCATTTCTCCGATGCCACCATCACGATTGTCATCGTACCCAAATAAAGTAAGGCCTAACGAAGAGGAGCGGCCACTCCTCCAAAGAGCTGGGAGCTGACTATAGCCCCAGCTCTTTTGCTATACTGCACAGTTCCTCATACCACGCCTTGCCAAAGCGACGGGTGAGGGGACCTTCGAGGAAGCGGTACAAAGGAAGACCCAGTTCCTCTCCCTTCTTTCTGCCCGGTGCACAAATCTTCCAACGGTGATAGTTGAGTCCATAGAGATTGGGAGCAAACTGCTTCTCTCGGATGGGGTAAAGGGCACAAGAGATGGGCTTGACAAACTCGGTCTGCCCGGCCCGATAGGCTTTCTCAAGGGCACACAGACAACAGTCCTTGTCATAGCAGGTGAATACACAGTCTTTGCCTCCCACTATGCTCGTCACCAAGTCGCCCTCCTCGTCGGTATAGGCGACACCACCACGATCGATCACCGACTGGGCCTGGGCCGACAACGAAGGCCATACCGTGTCCAGTACGTCCTCGATGGCGAGTGTCTCATCCATCGTGACGGGCGCCCCCGCATCGCCCTCGATACAGCAAGCACCCTTGCATGCGTCGAGGTCGCAACAAAACTTCTCTGTGAATATATCCGGCGATACCAGTACGTCGCCAACTTGAAGAATATGCAATTCCATTATTATTTCTTCTTTCCACGCCATCCACAAGCCATCCATTGGCCGTAGAATGCGTAATGACTAACATCATGAGTAAGCTACCGTGACGAGGGGAACCGGCCTCACGCCTATAGATACATTTCTCCTGACACTACCAGTTGATGGGTTCCATGCCGTGCTCCACCAGATAGGCATTGCAACGGGAGAACTGATGCTGGCCAAACCAGCCGCCTCGGTTGGCAGACAAGGGAGAGGGATGGACGCTTTCGAGCACAAGATGGCGCGAGGAGTCGATGAGATATTTCTTCCCTCGGGCAAAACCGCCCCACAACATGAAGACCAAATGGTCGCGACCATCGCTCAGCGCGCGGATGGCCGCATCGGTGAAGGTGGTCCATCCCAGCCGTTGATGGCTGTTGGCCTGATGCGCCCGTACCGTCAGGGTGGCGTTCAGAAGCAACACGCCCTGCTCGGCCCAACGAGTCAAGTCACCCGACGACGACACCTCGACACCCAGGTCGTCCCTGATCTCTTTGTATATATTGAGAAGAGAGGGAGGCAACGCGACTCCTTCGGGCACGGAGAAGCTCAAGCCCATTGCCTGCCCAGGCTCATGGTAGGGATCCTGCCCTATGATCACCACCCTCACACGGTCGTAGGGGCAAAGGTTGAAAGCATTGAAGATCAACCGGCCCGGGGGATAACACGGGAAGGCGGCATACTCCTGTCGCACCGCCTCAGTAAGTTGGGCAAAATAAGGTTTCGCAAACTCCGGCTCCAAATGGGCCTTCCAACTACGCTCTATCTGTACTTCCATTCTGTGTTGTCTCTCTGATTCCAGTTGCAAAATTACGGATTTTCGTCCGAAAGGCCGTACCATGCAGCCGTTTTTTCCACAACTCCTACTCGTTTTTGGACAGACCTTCCATTTCAGACGATACGCTGTCGCTATACTTCACCCCCAATCAATTCATAAAAAAAGCGAAATAAAAGGCGCTTCTTCGTCGGTCTGCAAAAATATGAGTAATTTTGCATGATTTTATTTTTTTGGGAAGACATTGTCACGGCTGATAAGTGAAGAAGCTGGTAGGTGAATTGGCAAGATTCGCCTTTCCCTTGAGATGTAGGTCAAAACAATAAAGATTAATTATTTTTTAGATGAACGTAATTACCAAAACAGTTCAATTGCCTGATGGACGTGCCATCACGATTGAAACGGGAAAGGTTGCAAAGCAAGCCGATGGTTCCGCTGTCCTGAAGATGGGCAACACTGTGCTCCTGGCCACTGTTTGCGCCGCCAAAGAAGCAGTACCAGGTACCGATTTCATGCCTTTGCAGGTAGATTACCGCGAGCAGTACGCGGCCGCCGGACGGTTCCCCGGAGGATTTACCAAGCGCGAGGGTAAGCCCAGTGACAACGAAATCCTCACTTCACGCCTTGTTGACCGCGCCCTGCGGCCCTTGTTCCCCTCCGACTACCACACGGAGGTGTATGTCCAGATCATGCTTTTGTCCGCCGACGGTGTGGACCAGCCTGACGCATTGGCCGGTTTTGCCGCCTCTTGCGCCATGGCTTGCAGCGACATCCCGTTTGAGTGCCCCATCTCTGAGTGCCGCGTAGCCCGCGTCAACGGCGAGTATGTCATCAATCCGACGACGGAGCAGATGAAGGAGGCCGACATGGACCTCATGGTGGGTGCCACGAAGGACAACATCATGATGGTGGAAGGCGAGATGAACGAAGTCTCCGAGCAGGACCTGATCGGCGCCCTCAAGGCCGCCCACGAGGCTATCAAGCCGATGTGCGAGCTGCAGGAGGAACTGATGAAGGAGCTCGGCACCGACACCAAGCGCGAGTATGACGACGAGACCAACGACGAGGAGCTGCGCCAGCAGATCAAGGACGAGCTCTATCAGCCCGCCTACGACCTCGTGAAGCAGGCTCTCCCGAAGAAGGAGCGCGAGGAGTCTTTCAAGCAATTGATTACCGATTTCCTTGAGAAATACGATGCTGCCCACAGCGACCTCAGCGATGAGGACCTGGAGGAGAAGCACGCCGAGGCCGAGCGCTACTACGCCGATGTGGAGCGCGATGCCATGCGCCGTTGCGTCCTGGACGAGGGTATCCGCCTCGATGGTCGCAAGACGACCGACATCCGCCCCATCTGGTGCGAGGTGTCACCGCTTCCGATGCCCCACGGATCTGCCATCTTCACGCGTGGAGAGACGCAGAGCCTCAGCACCTGTACGCTGGGCACGAAGCTGGATGAGAAACTGGTGGACGACGTGCTCGACAAGTCTTACCAGCGTTTCCTCCTCCACTACAACTTCCCGCCGTTCTGCACAGGTGAGGCCAAGGCCCAGCGCGGTGTAGGACGTCGTGAGATTGGCCATGGCCACCTGGCATGGCGTGGTCTGAAGGGTCAGATTCCCGAGGACTTCCCCTACACGGTGCGCCTTGTCAGCCAGATTCTGGAGTCCAACGGATCTTCTTCCATGGCTACGGTCTGCGCTGGCACGCTGGCATTGATGGACGCTGGTGTTCCGATGAAGAAGCCGGTATCGGGTATCGCCATGGGTCTGATCAAGAACCCGGGCGAGGAGAAATACGCCATCCTCTCCGATATCCTCGGCGATGAGGACCACTTGGGCGACATGGACTTCAAGACCACAGGTACGAAAGACGGTCTGACTGCCACGCAGATGGATATCAAGTGCGACGGTCTTTCCTTCGAGATCCTCGAGAAGGCCCTCTTGCAGGCCAAGGCTGGCCGCGAGCATATCCTTGGCAAGTTGACCGAGACCATCGCAGAGCCGCGTGCTGAGATGAAGCCGCACGTACCGCGCATCGTTGCCTTCGATATTCCGAAGGAGTTCATCGGTGCCGTCATTGGCCCGGGTGGAAAGATCATCCAGCAGATGCAGGAAGATACGGGCACGACGATCACGATCGACGAGACCGACGGCGTAGGCAAGGTGCAGGTCAGCGCTCCCAACAAGGAGGGCATCGACGCTGCTATCCAGAAGATCAAGGCCATCGTCGCCATCCCCGAGGTTGGCGAGATCTACGAGGGTACGATCCGCTCGATCATGCCTTATGGCTGCTTCGTCGAGATCATGCCTGGCAAGGATGGTCTGCTCCATATCTCAGAGATCAACTGGAACCGTCTGAACACCGTTGAGGATGCTGGTCTCCACGAGGGCGACAAGATCAAGGTGAAACTGATGGAGATCGACCCGAAGACGGGCAAGTACAAGCTCTCTCACCGTGTGCTGGAGCCGAAACCGGAAGGCTACCAGGAGCGTCCGCGTCGTCCGCGTGGCGAGCGTGGTGAGCGCAGAGGCGGTCCCCGTCGTGGCAACAACGACTAAATAACGAAGTCTCTCAAGCATTCTCTTCTCGCTACCACCTAACTTTTCCTGATAGGAACAGCGGTGGATCAGTTGAAACAAGAAGAATGCAACTTATATTTGAATCCCCTGCTGCGCGATGCAGCAGGGGATTTTTGATATGGTCTGACAGAGCCGACCAGAGAAGGAAAAGGCTCCAGCCATCGTTGATGACTGGAGCCTTTGATTATGCTATCACGCCAGCTTCAATGGTTGGCGCATAGAGTCATTGTGGAGCTTACTTCACGATCACCTTCATGGTGCGGCCATCGCTCATCTTGACGATGTTGAGACCCTTCACCGGAGCCTCGATGCGCTGACCAGCAGCATTGTAGCGAGCCACCTCGACAGCATCGGCCTTCACGTTTCCCGTGACGCCCTGGATGCCGGTAGCAGCGGTGATGTTGTAGCTCTTGCCAGCGTTTACGACCTGACCCGTCTGCTTGTCGATGATGATAGCGATAGCAGCCACCTTTCTACCCGTAGCCTTGAGGGCGTTCTTGAGGGCAGCCTTGGTCGGCATCGCCACCTCGTAAGAGGCAGTCGTCGTCTCGTTGGCAGTCAGCGTGATGGGAGCAGCCTGGTTGGTCGTGTTACGATAAGAGCTACCGATGAGCACGTCCATGAAGTTCCACTGGATGTAAGAAGAGCCCTTGTCGCCGCCCTTACCCAGGATAGAGAGGTCTTCCTCACCGTTGTTGATCAGCTGCTGCTTCGTGTACTGCGTAGCATAGTAGTTGCCCTGACGCCAAGAAGAGCCAGCACCCGTCAAGCTATCAGCAATGAGGACGTAGGCGATCTCGTAATTGCCAGAGACATAAGAGTCGATGCTGGCGTTGATCGTGACAGTGGTAGAATCCTGGTTCCAAACACCATTGACCTCTACACCGACCATCGGAACCTCCTTGACAGCAGCAGCCATGTCGTCGAGGATAGACTTCTTAGAACCATAATACGGGTCGATGGTCTTGCCATTGCGGTTGATGACGCAAGAGGGAGCACCTGAAAGACCAACGTTGGCATAGTTGGCCGTGTACATCGGGTCGCTGGCGTTGAACTGGTGCATAGCGATACCGACGAAGTTGTCAGGATAGTTCTTGGCAGCCTTCTCCATACCGACAAGACCGCGCGGACACCATCCGCAACCCGTACCAGTCAGCTCCTCAACGACGACACCACGCTTGAAGACCTTAGAGACAACGATGAGCGTACCCTTGGCCTCAGCCTTCTCAGCCTGGTTGGCATTGCCATTGACCTTCGTCACCTTGACCTTGACGTCGCGGTTCTTCACCTCAGAGCCACAAGGAACCTTCACGTCGAACTCACCTTTGCTACCAACAGCAATGGCATTGGCCAGAGTGACATGCTGCTCAGCCTGAGCCTCGCCATCGACAGTGACCACATAGTCGAGGTCGCGGACGGCCTCCTTACTGTTGTTGAAGAAAGACACCGTGAAATTGACATCGGTATTCACGGCACCCGTGGTGCTACCGAAGTCAGACGGAGCGACGTTGTAATCGGGGAAGTCACCCTCAACGAGAAGCTGAATACTCAGGTTCTCGTTCTGGCCGTTGAAGCCATACCAGCCAAGACCCTGACCACCCTGCTTAGAGGTGATGTTGCAATACAGCCAAAGCTTGTTGTCCTCAGCGTCACCCTCGCCCACCATAGAGATAGGGAAGCATTCGTCCTCGTATCGGCCACCGCTCGTCGTGTTGAGCTGCTTATAGTCGAAGCCGACGAAGAAGCCCGTAGCGTCTTCGATGGTGATCGGCTGATCGAGCGTCACCTCGTTCCAGCCCTTATTGGGGGCAGCAACATCCTTTGCGAAGAGCTCGTCACCGATGCGAACATTGTTGATAGCGCCAGTAGCCGAGTTGATGAAGACGCGAGAATTGTCCAAAGCAGCACAGAGACCGAAACGCATACCGACGATCTTCTTGCCCACATAGCCAGACATCACAGTCGGAGAAAGGTAGGCTGCGCACTTGTTATCGCCCGGGTAGTTGGGGATACCAATACCATACTCGCCCAGAGCATCAGAAGAATAGAGGCCGGCCCAACGCTGGTTGGAGGCAATCTTGGCAACCTTCTTTGCACCAGCATACTGGACAGCCGAAGGACCTACTGACACCACGCGGGTGCTCACCTGTGCGGAAGCACTCAGAGCGAGAGCGGCAGCCGCAAGAGACAGTAATACTTTTTTCATTTTACTTGTTGTTGATAATTTGGTTTTCGCCCCACAAAGGGGCGGATGATTATTGATAATTTGAAAACTCTCATGAAGAGACACACTACTCAGAGGCTATCTGACAACCTCCTTGCGGACCGTGCCATCGGAGAAGCGAACCATGTTGAGACCTTGTTGCGGCGCGTCAAGACGCTGGCCCGCTGCATTGTAGCGTGCAGTCTCCATCTTCTCCGAGGTAGAGATTCGCTCCACGGCAGTCGGCGTCTTGTCAAGATAGCACTTGTCCGCGTTCATCACGCGGCCAGTTGCGGTGTCGAGCACCATAGCCACAACAGCCACATGGGCCTTGGCCACTGCTTTGCGCAACGGATCCTTGGTGGGAAGTGTCAGCGTATAGGTAGCAACCGACGTCTCGCCAGGCACCACATCGACAAAACCACCGAGGTTTTCTATGTCCTTACTATACTGTGTGCCTTTGTTCTTATAAGAACTACCCACCAATACATCCTCGAAGATATACTTGCAATAGTCGCCCTGCTGACCGTAGGATCCATCCTTGAGGAAGGGAGCCAACAAGTCGTCGTCGAAACTGTCGCGGGTATAGCCACAATAGTTGTTGAGCTGACGCCAGCGCTGGGTATTGCCCGCCACACTGTCGGCGACCAGAACGAAGACCATCTCATATCGTCCAGCCTCCGTGCCTTCCACCTGTGCGGTCGTCTGCACCGCCGTATAGTCGGCGTTCCATTCACCCGAAACGGTCACCCCTAAGACGGCCTTCTCCTCCATGGCGCGCTCAAAGTCCTTGGCCACATCGCGCATACCGCCGGCAGATCCATAGAAAGGATCGATGATCTCGCCATTGCGGTCGATCATGCAGCACGGAGCACCTTTCAATCCACCATCGCTCCAGTCGATGTCGGCATAATCGGGCGTGTACATTGGGTCGGTGGCGTTGAACTGATGGACGGCAACACCGATGAAGCGGTCGCCGTAGAGGTCGCGCAACATCTTCATACCGACCAGTCCTCGCGGACACCATCCACAGGCCGTACCCGTAAGTTCCTCGACGACCACCTTGCGCTCATATCCAGCACCGTCGGCACGACGCTCCTGGGCGCTCATGCCCATTACCAAGAAGAAAGAGGCAGCCAAAAGTAATATTCGTTTCATAGGATTTCTGCTTATTGTTAAAGTCTGGCTTCGTGGCGACAATACGGAGTTAAGACACCCGATCGTGTTGCAAACCAATCTTTGAGATGTGTGAGCAGTCTCCCTTCCCTCTTTTCGGAGGAAAAGGGAGACTGCTTAATAGTTACTTGACGATGACCTTCAGCGTGCGGCCGTCGGCCAACTTGACGATATTCAAGCCCTTCTGGGGAGCGCTGATGCGCTGACCTGCGGCATTGTAGCGAGCCACTTCCACGGTCTCGCCAGTGGTCTGGGCAGCATCGACGATGCCCGTGAGCGGAGTGATGTGCTCGTTGCGATCCACATTGAGGACATAGCCCGTGGACTTCTCGGTGAGCACAGCAACAACCGACACCTTGTCCTTATTGATATAAGGCTTGAGGGTATTCTTCGTCGGGAGCTTCAACGTATAGGTTGAATAGACCGTACCGCCAGCAGAGACGGGATCGAGCGTAGCCAAGGTGGAGCGCGTGTTGTAGGAAGACGCAATCACCACATCCTCGAAAGGATACTGCTTGATCTGGCTGGATCCGTAGGTACCACCCTTGCAGAACTGTGCGAGGTTGGGATCGGCAGCATAGCCACCGTCGGCGGGATCATACTGCGCATAGTTGTTGTTCTGATACCAGGCGGCATTGTCGCCCACTACGCTGTCGGCCACGAGGATGAAGGCTACGTCGAAATCGCCAGCAATGTTGGCCTCGACAACGGCCGTGGCCGTGACCTCGGTCTGATCAGCATTCCAGACACCAGAGACCGTCACGCCGACCTCGGCAGTGCCGTAGTACAGCTCCTTCTCGATATCGCGGGAGATACCAAACTTCTCGCCACTTGATCCGAAATAAGGATCGACGGCCTGGTTGCCATTGCGGTTGATGATGCACAAGGGTGCGTTGCCTGCGGGAAGGTCGTCGAGCGTGAGATACTCACGGGGAGCCATCGGGTCGGTGCTGGCGTTGTAGCGATGGATGGCCACACCGACGAAGCGGTCGCCATACTTCTGCTTCATGAGCTGCATACCAACGATGCCACGCGGACACCATCCACAACCCGTACCTGTCATCTCCTCGACAAACACCTTCTGGACGAAGTCCTTGAAGACGGTCATGCAAGTGCCACTGGCATCCTTGCGGGCAGCCTGGTTCTCCTCACCATTCACCTTGGTGACGGTCAGCGTCACAGGATAGGTGCCCATCGCGGAAGCGGCAGGCAGCACCACCGGCACCGTCGCCGTGCCCGTACCCGTCAGGGCATTGTCCGTCTCGGTCAAATCAATATGATATTCGTCCGATGTCTTGTCGTCCATCGTGACGGTATAATCAAGGTTGTTGAGCGACTCACCAAAACTGTTGAAAGTCACATCGACGGTCTTCGTCTGTCCCAGACCTACACGGTAGGTACCAAAGTCTTGGGGCGTGACCGCGTGCTGCGCTGCACCATTGGCCTCTACAATCAGCTGGATAGCCACCGAACCGTAGTCGCCACCGAGGTTGTTCCACTCCTCACGTCCGGTACCTCCGGCGGAGTTGGGAATCTTGCCATAAATATAGAGGTCGCGCTTCGGACCAGCAGCATAGACAGCGACCGGGCTGTTGGAGCGGGTCTGCGTATATTTGAAGGACGGGACCACGGCCTTCCATTGGTCAGACAGCGTGAACTGCTTGTCCTCAGGGAACATCACCGTGTGCCATCCTGGCTCCTTATTCTCGGCATCCACTGCCACAAGCTGCGTGTAGGTACTCTGCTTATTGACGCTATAGACCGCGACACCCGTCGAGGTACCATCGCTGCCGAGGGCAAAGCGCATACCCACCACCTTGGCGCCTACGTACTGCACATAGTCGTTGGGCACGAGATAGGCACCAGCCTGCATCTTGCCCGGCGCACTCGTGAAACTGAGAGAGTTGTCAATATCGTCCGAGGTATAGTAGCCCACCAACCGCTGGTTGGCCTCCAAGGGCCGTTGTGCCGAAACCGCGAGGGCGATTAAGGCCAATGCCAAGCTAAGAATCGTTTTCTTCATTGAAAAAAGGGGTAAATTATGTGCGGGGACATGATTAAGTATTCCATTAACTACGCCCTGCACATAATATGTTTTTTAAAAAATCCCTGTCGGGGATTCGCTATTTACTTGTAAATCTGCTTCACGGTCTTGCCGTTGGCGAGCTTGACGATGTTCAAGCCCTTTACCGGACCATTGACGCGCTGACCAGCTCCATTGTAGCGGGCCACCTCCTTCACGATGCCGTTGTCAGGATTCTGTGCGTCCTGGATGCCCGTGTAGTTGAAGTTGAAGTTGATGGTAATCTGCGGACCCACACCGATTATATCACCAAAAGTGTACTTCTTAGTACCCCACTTGGTATCCTCTTCTGTGTATTCACAGACATCTGCACGGAGCACCACCGAACCAGCACCATCAAAACAAATAACGTCGCCATCGTCGTTCAGATCGCTTTTCGGGACGTATTCAAACTCCATGTCGATAATAGCCTTGGGATCAATCGGGGCTTTGCCATACTTCACTTTTTCTCCCAATCCAAAACTCTCGCAGGCGCCTGCGGCACAGCATCGAATATCGGCACCCTCATTTAAACTTGTAACATTCAAGTTCAAAGCAAGAGCCTTGTGGTCGCCCGTTGTATTCTCTAAGTACAAAGCTGGCTTAATCTGTGAGCCAAACGGAGTCTCCTCGGCATCAGCAGCGGTGTAGTTGAGCGTCGAGCCATCAACGATTTCCGTGTAAGAGTCGCCCTGCTTCTCCAAAATCCGGAAAGACTTGTCGTTCTGCTGAGCCTGAGCAACGCTGGCGAAGCACAACAGTGACAAACAAAGTGTAGTAATTTTCTTCATATTCATTTAATTTAATTGTTTATCATTTTATAAAATGGAACTTACCCACCCCGAAAGCGGGGCTTTCAGGATGGACAAGTTCTTATAGTCATAGATTACTCTGCCGGTGCCACGGGCGTGAAGACCACCTTGGCCTTCTCTACCTGGGCCACACCACTGTCGGTATAGACGAAAGCGACGACCGACACATTCTCGGGTACCCACTTCTCGTCCAGCTGGTAGGTAAAGGTCTGAGCCTTCTCCTCACCCTCATGGATGGTGAAGTCCGTACCCCAGTCGCCATTTACGGCAGCGCGGAGCACGTGGTTGTGGACATACTCCAGGTTGCTCTTGCCGCCGGGCATCATCTGCAAGGCCGTGATGCCATCCTCGACAAGCCAAAGCTGAAGCTTGCCAGCAGTCGTGCCCGTCGTACCCTCGGAGCTGACGGTGATGCTGACCGTGTGCGAATCGGCGTTGTAGTCATTGCTGATAGCCAGCGAGACAGGAGCCTTCTGCGCGATCAGGCGCATCACCTGACCCTGCCAGGCGGTATAGTCTGACGGTGCCTCACGGTTGACCAAGCCGACGGGCTGGTGGTCAAGACCCCAGTGGTAATAATAGGTATTGCCCAGATCGGTCAGGAGGCCGACAAACCTCTTGTTGCCTGCAAAACCGAGAGGTCCTGAGTGGATGCCGACGGCGATGATGTTGTCCTCACCGTAGGTCTCCTGCAGCACGTGGATCTCATCCGTAGCCTTCGGACAGTTGACGCACTTCTGACCCGTGAAGTCCTCGATGAGCACCTTGCGGGCTGCATCGGCGGGCTTGATATAGACGAAACGATCCTGCTCGTCGAGGTCGCTGCAGGAAGAAAGGGCGCCCCCGAGGAGCATACCGGCAGCAGCCATCTTCACATAACCAAAGAATTTACTTGTATTGCGTGTCATATTTTTGTTTCTCCTTATGATAGATGATTAGAAGTTGTAGTTATATGACAGCGTGAAACCCTTGGTCTCCGGCACGTAGCGGCAAACGCCGCCCGAGCAGTTGAATCCGGCACGCGTACGACCCCATCCGAGCTGTACGCGGTGTGCACCCGTGTTATAGGTGACGAACGTCTGCCAATAGTGGGCATCGGTCAGACCGACATTGTACTGGTCGCTCACGGTGAACATCCAGTGGGGAACCAATGAAAGCTCGGCCAGGGCAAAGAGCCAGTCGTGCTCGTCCTCACCAGTGGTGAGATACTGCAGCTCCGTGCGCAGGCGCGTCTTCGGGCTGAGGTTGAAGAGCGCGTCGGCGATGAAGATGTTGGAGTGGATCATGCCACCCTCACCCTCTACGATGGTCTTGTTGTAGAACTGGTTCATATACATGAGCGACAGCTTGAAGTCGCGGGTGAAGCGACGATCGATCTGGACATTGAGGTCCTGATAGTACATGCCACTCTTGCCCCACTTCCAGAAAGCCGATCCGTAGCCGTCCGTACCCTTGCCCGTGAGCACTGTCGGCTCCGGCACATTGACCGTCAAGGAGCGCGGGTTTTGGTCGATACCACGGACATGGGAGAAGTTGACCTTCACCATCATGCCATACTTGCCACCGATGGCCGTCTTGCGCTTGAACTTATAGCCCAACTGGCCCTGGTAGGCCCACTCACCATCCAGGCGCGTACCATAGGGATACAGAGCCGCGAGCGCGTAGGTCTGATCCATTGTGAAGGCCGGCAGGTGGTTGATGGTGGACTGAGCAAGGCTCTCGCCACGATAGGAGTTGAAGAAGAAGTTGTCACTGCGCTTCGCCTGGGCAAGCACACTGAAGCCCTTCTTAGAATAGGAAGCCGACAGCATGGCTGCCGTACCCTTGCGATAGATGTAGTTGTTCTTGAACGAGGGATCAGCCGTCTTCTGCGCATACTCTGCCAAGACATTGAAGCCGTGGGTGTTGAGCGTGACGCGGGCATCCCAGGCATTGACGTTGCGAGGCATCACCAGGCGGTAGTTGCCATTGAAGACGTCCTCGTCGTTGCGCTCGTTCTTGTTGACGAAGCTACCACCGAGCGTCAGGCTCGTACCACTCTGGGCGAGGCCTTTGAACCAGCTATCGAGAGACAACTCGACGTCGGCACCTGACACCCAGGAGTCGTTGTGGGCCCAGTAGCGGCGCTGCTGGCCCGTGAGAGCCTTGAGGCGAACACCCTTGACAGGCGTAGTGACGATACGGGCACCCAACAGCGAGTTGTCGATACCCAATGAACGCTCCTCGTAGGTGCGGAGGACGAAGCCTGAGCCAAACTGCTCATAGAAGTTACCTACCGTCACCTCGAAGTTCTTCAACTTAGCCTTCAAGTAAACATAAGGTACGCCGTAGCCCTTGAACGCGGCATCATAACCCGGAAGCTGATGCTCACGATACTCAAAGCGCGCGCCCGCATCGATATACTTGCTCATCACGTTGAGATCGACGAAGGTGTTCGTGCGGAAGTCCTCGTGAGAACCGTCAGACTGCGAGCCCGTAGGCGCCAACATGTCGCTCTGGATAGAACCGCTGACGGTCGGATTGTACTTTCCATCGTTGCGGTCGCCATCATTCTGAGCAAAAGAAGGCGTGGCCACTGCCAAGGCGGCGGCCAAGCCTAATATATAATAAGGATGCTTCATCTGTGTTACTTCTTAGCTGCAACCAGTTCGCGAACCTTCTCGATCAACTCGTTCTCGGCACCCTCGGTGTAGCCGTTGTGCTTGTACACGATCTTGCCGTCGCCATCGCAAACGAGCACGTAGGGGATCATCTGGATGCCCAGTGCGCGCTTGAACTCAGAGTTGGCGTCGATCAGCACGTCGTAAGTCCAACCGTACTCATCAACGAGCGGCTTCACCTTGTTGACGTTCTGACCCTGGTCGATGCTAATGGCGTAGATTTTGACACCAGTCTCATCCACCCAGTCCTGATACACCTCGTTGATGGCGTTGAGCTCGCGGTTGCAGGGCTTGCACCATGTGGCGAAGAAATCGATGATGAAAGGCTTACCATTGTTGGAAAGCGTGTCGGTTTTCACGGCGTTACCGTTGATGTCCTTCAGCATGACTGAGGGAAGCTGTGCGCTCGCAGTTGTCGCAAATGCGGAAAGCAGCGCAAACAGGGAAAAGATTACTTTCTTCATAATGAAACTATTCAGTTATTTTGAATGCAAAAATAGATAATTCCGATTGAACGGGAAACAGAAATAGCGTTAAAATTCGTTTAACGTCCCGTTATTAGGTCAATATGCCCGATTTTGATTCGGGTTACAGTACTTATTTCCGAAATTAGTAAGGGCGGAAACCGTTCTCGACTCTCCCTGGTGCGATACCACGCTCCTCATCTCGTGCTAGATGCAGGAGGCGAACCGGTCCGAGTTTTTGCATTGAAACCACGGAGACGACGCTACGCTGCCCAGGATAGCAGACGGACCTCACACGCACGGGGAAGCATGCAGCGAGAAGTATGAGACGTGAAGCCTCCGACCCTAACAACAAGCATGGACTTCAGCCAAGGATGCGTCCCTCGGCTGAAGCCCACGATATCATAGATACAGGTAGGACAGGTTACTTATCGTGTCTCATTGACGTAACTTATCCCTTCTCTTATAGGTAACTTACCTTGGCTCGCAGAGATAGCTTATCCTATCTCACGAAGGCAACCTACCCTGTCTTATTACTTCTTCTTTCCTTTTCCCTTGGCCTTGCCCTTGGTGGGGGCAGGAGTCTGCTCGGGGGCCTTCTCTACCTGAACAGGAGCTGCGGGAGCAACCTCTGCAGGCTTCGGTGCGGCAGGCACGATGCCCTTGAGCTCGAGCGTGAAGATGAGGGCGGAATAAGGAGCAATGTCGCGACCAGCACCGCGAGCGCCATAGGCCAGATCCTGCGGGATGTAGATCTCCCACTTCGATCCTACCGGCATCATCGTCAGTGCCTCCGTCCAGCCCTTGATCAGGCGGTCGGCAGCAAACTCATCAAACTCCTTGCCATGGTTGGCCGTGGCATCGAAGACCTTGCCATCGAGGGTGCGGCCCTCATAGACGACCTGCACCTTGTCGCTCGCCTTCGGAATCGGTCCGTCGCCCTTGACCAGCACCTTGTACTGCAAACCGTCGGGAAGGGTGTTGACCCCAGGCTTCAGCTTGTTCTCAGCGAGGAATTTCTCGCCAGCAGCCTTGTTGGCTTGCTCGCGCTCGATCTTGGCAGCCTCGCGCGCATCCTTAAACTTCGTCTCGGCCTGTGTCACCGTATAAGTGGTGGTATCCTTGCGGAGCGCGGCCTCGAAACCCTTGACTACCATCTCCTCGCTGAGGGGCTGGGAAGCGCCCTCGAAGTCGGCACTCATGCGCGGGAACATCTGCTTGTCGAGCATCGTAGCCACCTGCTGGCCTGCGACGAAAGCCTGGTATGCCTTGTCGTTGCGCTTGGCATAAGCCTCCTTGAAGCCACGGATGACATCGGCCATCTGGCTCTCATCGACACCAAACTGCTCCTTCAGATACCTGTCGAGACCATTGGTCACGGCGTAACCGGCAGCGTAGCTGATCGAGTCGGCCTCGGTCTTGAGCGTCTGCGTCTGGACTGCCTTCGCCTTGGGCGACACTTTCTTGACCTTCTGTGCGCTCACCGGAGTACAAATTGCACCTCCGACGAGGGCAAGTGACAAAAAGATTGTCTTTTTCATTGTACGTTTTTTATAGACACTATCTAAAAAGAGGGTGTGCCAGGATGAGGGCTTGCTCGCCGCCTCCTTGCACACCGCTCGTATGATTTATTCTCTCGGAGCCTGGGGAGCCGGATTGACCTCCAGGAGCTCGATCGTGAAGATCAAGTCAGAGAACGGCTCGATCGGACCCGTCTTCTGTGCGCCGTAGCCAGCGCTATAGGGGATATAGACCACCCACTTGGAACCGACGGTCATGTGGGTCAGCGCCTCGGTGAAACCAGGAATAACACCATTGACCGGCATCATGGCAGGCTGCTTGCCAAAGGTGGTCTCGATGACCTTGCCATCGATGGTCTTCAGTTCATAGTTGATCTTCACAGACTGGTTGGTCTTGGGGATTGCGCCCGATCCTTCCTTGATCACCTCATACTGCACACCCTTGCCGAGCTTCTTGACACCAGCCTTCTTGGCGTTGGCAGCCATGAAGGCGTCTGCCTTCTTCTTCTGCGGACCGTACTTCTTGGCAGCATAGCGGGCCTTGATGGCCGTCATCTGCGTCTGAGAGACCTCACGCGCCTGGTCCATCGTCATCTTCAAGTTCTTGTTGGTGGCACCAGCAACAAATCCGGCCACGATGTTCTCCAGCGAGAGCGTCTGCGTAGAGTCGCCTGCAAAGACATCCAGGCTTGCGCCCTTATTCATCATGGCGAGCTGCTCGCCGAGGATGACACCCGCGTTGTAGGCAGCCTTCTTCTTGTCGTCGGCACCCTTGATACCAGCATAGATACCCTTGATGACCTCTGCCTCATAGGTAGAGTCGATCTCCATGGACATCATGGCCTGCTTCATCATCGGAGAGCTGGCCACACCGGCAGCATACGACAGTGAGTCGATATCCGTCTTCAGCTCCGCCTTCTTCGCCTTGTTGCCACAAGCCGTGAACGAGGCCAGAGCCGCTACGGCCACAGCCACGATAGTAAGCTTTTTCATCATGTTGTTTATTTTTGTTTTTTGGTTTTTGTGTCTATCAATTGTCCCTATATATATAAGGAGAAGTCATCGGCCACCGCTGCCCACTGGCTGGGTGGCCTGAGCAACTCGTTTTTGCTTACTTCACCTCCAGCAGCTCGACGTCGAAGACGAGGGCTGAGAACGGGGGAATCGACGCACCCGCTCCACGCTCACCGTAGGCGAGGTTGTAGGGAATGAAGAAGCGATACTTAGAGCCCTCCGACATGAGCTGTACGCCCTCGGTCCATCCTGCAATCACCTGATTGAGACCGAACACTGCCGGCTCTTTGCGGTCGTAGCTGCTGTCAAACTTCGTACCATCGATGAGTCGTCCCTCATAGTGGCAGCGCACCTGGTCGGTAGCCTTCGGCTTCTTGCCGTTGCCCTCTACGAGCACCTCGTACTGCAATCCGCTGGGAAGCGTGACGATATTCTCCTTCTTTGCGTTCTCTGCGAGGAAGTCCTCACCAGCCTTGCGTGAAGCCTTGCCAGCCTCAGCCATAGCGGCACGCTGTCTCTCCTCCTGCTCGGCAAAGAATTGCTGTACGAGCGACTGAGCCTCCTGGTTGTTCACTTTGAGTTCGACGCCCGCAATGACGTCCTTGATGGCCTGTGCGAAGTCATCAGCATTCAGGTCCTTTGCACCCATCTGGGCAAGCTGCTGACCGATGCCGATGCCCAAGGCATAGCTTAATTTGTCCATTCTTTTTCTTTATTCTCGTTGTATTGAGTTGCAAAGGTAATATTTTTTCACCATAGTATGACGGCGTTTCAAGAAAAAATAGCTAAATTTGCAGATGTTAAATGTTTTTGCTATGAAGAAAATCGTTTTTCTCACCGGCGCAGGAATGTCGGTGGAGAGTGGATTCAAGACGTTCCGTGGCAACGACGGCCTTTGGGAGAACGTGCCCGTGGAGAAAGTTGCCACCCATGAGGCGTGGTATGCTGACCCCGACTTCGTCACCGCGTTCTACAACGGGCTTCGCAAGAAGCTCTATGGCGCCCAACCCAACGAGGGCCATCGCCTCATCGCAGCCCTGGAGCAGGACTACGACGTGACGGTAGTGACACAGAATGTGGACAACCTGCACGAGAAGACTGGTTCCCACAAGGTCATCCACCTACACGGCGAGCTGACCAAGGTGTGTTCCACCATCGACCCCTACGATCCGAAGTACATCCGCGAACTGTCAGAGCAGAACTGCGAGGTGGCGAAAGGTGCCAAAGCGGGCGACGGAAGTCTCCTGCGCCCGTTCATCGTGTTCTTCGGCGAGGCCGTCCCGATGATAGAGCCTGCCGCCGAGGCCGTGAAGGAGGCCGACATCTTCGTGGTGGTCGGCACGTCGCTCAACGTCTATCCCGCCGCAGGACTCATTGCCTACACGCGGAAGAACGTGCCTGTCTATCTCATCGACCCTGCCGACGTGATGGGGAGCGGCTACCGCGACGTCACCCATATCAAGGCCGGTGCGTCGGAAGGTATGCGGCAGCTCGTCGCCATACTCAAGGATTCACCACTTGGCGACAAGAAGTAGAAGACCGGCAAGCATTTCGACTAAGCGATAGTGATCCTTATCGTCATAACCCAACGCATCAAAACAGCCTACAATGAAAAAGCGTCATTCCTTCCTGCGGGTTCTCTTCCTCCTCGCCATCCTCACCTGCGGCCACGCGCTGACGTCATCCGCCCAGAAGGATGTCTATAAGTTTGTGGTCAAGGACGGCAAGGGCAAGGAAGTCAAACTGAAGAAGTACAAAGGCAGCGTGCTGCTCATCGTCAATACCGCCACCCGCTGTGGCTTCACACCCCAGTACGCCGACCTGCAACGCCTCTACGAGCAGTATCATGCCCAGGGATTCGAGATCCTCGACTTCCCCTGCAACCAGTTTGGCTACCAGGCCCCTGGTGACTACAAGACCATCCATGGTCTCTGCACGGCCAACTATGGCATCACTTTCCCCCAGTTTCAGAAGGTGATGGTCAACGGCAAGACCGCCCTGCCGCTCTACACCTATCTCAAGGAGAAAGAACCCTTCAAGGGTTTCGACACGACGACGAAGGTGGGCAAATATCTCGACGAAACCTTTCGGGAGAAAGACCCGCACTACGATCAGAGCGCAGACGTGAAATGGAACTTCACCAAGTTTCTCATCGACCGCGAGGGCCACGTCATCGACCGCTTCGAACCGTCCGTGCCAATGGACAGCGTGGAGGCGGGTGTCAAGGCGGCACTGAGCATGAAACCATAACACCAAAAGTCTTTAGAACGTAAACAGACAACCATCTATCTTATAACTATTCAAATCAAGACATGAAGTACATTGTCATCCCCCCTGAGGTGGGCCCCGTGCCCCCCATCACTTTCGATTTTGCCATAGAGGAGTTTGCCGCCCGTCATTTCACGGACGACGACTACTGCTTCATCTGGCAGACTCGCCCAACGGTCATCATCGGACGCAACCAACTGCTGGTCAATGAGGTCAACGTCGATTATTGCAACGCCAACGATGTCTTTATCGCCCGACGGAAGAGTGGTGGCGGTGCGATGTATTCCGACAAGGGCAACGTGATGTTCTCCTTTATCTCCTCCGAGCCTGACGTTCAGAAGATGTTTCGCTGGGCCATGGGTAAGATGGCGGATGTACTCCGCGATTTAGGCATCGACGCCACACTCTCTGGACGCAACGACATCATCGTCGATGGACGCAAGGTGGCGGGAGCCGCCTTCTATCGTGTGGCGGGACGAGGCATCATGCACAACACGCTTCTCTTCAAGAGCGACGTATCAGCACTTCAGAACGCCCTCACCCCCTCGAAGGAAAAACTCAAGAGCAAGGGCGTGGCGAGCGTGTCACAGCGTGTCGCCAACGTGGCCGACTACCTCCCGGGCATGACCGTGGAGGAGTTTAAGGAGCATGCGCGCCGTGTGCTCTGCGATGACAACTACCGTGAGATCACTATGGAGGACATGGAGGAGATCCGCAAGACGCAGGAACTGATGGGCCGCAAGGAATGGATCTACGGACGCATGCCGCAACATACGGAGGTGCGCAAGCTGCGCTTGCCCGACGTGGGAAGCGTCGAAGTTTATTTAGAGGTCAAGGATGGCAAGATTCTGGACCTCAACCTGGTGGGCGACTTCTTCATCATGGGCGACGTCGATGGTGAGATTATCGCTCCGCTGCGCCACCAGCCTTTCACTCGTGAGGGAGTGGCTGCGGCCCTTCAGGGTCATGACCTGTCGCAGGTGGTGCGCGGTCTGACGACAGAGGGGTGGTTGCAGGTGCTTTTCGGATAATGTACCGTCTGTCCATACGAGGACAGAAGCAACTCTTCCATGCTGCCATAGACCAAGGCCTGCATACAGTCAAAAGCGGGTGGTGAAACCCCTTCTGGTTCCACCACCCGCTTTTTCAATACCATACAAGGTCTTTACAAGAAGCGGCCCGTGACGGCAAGTTTGAAGACGGGATAGACCGTCCACTTGTCGATGAGTTTGGACAGGTCGTCGGTGGTCTTGTCGTGCAGGTCATCGATGTTGACCTCCTGTCCGTCCTGATAGACCTTCATGTGGCCCATAAACTGGCAACCCAGTTCCACACGGAAACCAACACGACCCTTGGGAACCATACGTCCATAGCCCAGTCCGAGGTAGGGACGGAAACCGTTGACGCGCACGTCGCCCAGCAGGTCGCCATTCTCATTGAAGCGGACATCATACTTGTCGATCTCAGCATAGACCTAATTCTTAACATCGGCAGGATACTGCGGGTCTGCCATGAAGTTTTTCACATCCTCGGAGTGGCCTTTGAGCTTGGCAATCTTCTTGCCGCCAAAGGAGAAGCCCGCAGCTACGAAGAGGGCGTTCTGCGTACCAAAAGGATAGCAGCTCACCTTGAAGTTGGCCGTGGTGCGCGCAAACTTACCTTCAATATTCACAGACTCCATTGGGATGGTCGTAACATCCGTGATGCGGATGGGCTTCACTTTGACGTCGCCATCAACTTTGAAACCGGGCATGAAGCTCATTCCCGCACTCACCTCCAGGTAGTCGGTGACGGGAGTTGCCACATCAAAGCCAATACCCTCCGTACCCACATTCAGGTTGCCACCGACATGGCGGAAGATTTCAAAGTTTTCCACTTGGGCTTGCATGCCCGTCGATACCAAGACGCTGGCCATTGCCGCCAGAAAGAGTTTTTTGAGTGTCATAATCGTCAGTTGTTAGTTACAATATTGTTAGCTATTCACTTCTGCGTATTATATTTCCCGCCGACTACAGCGTCCAAAGCATCTGGATCATCGTCTGGCCTACTGCCTGCAGTACGCCCTTGTCGATGTGATCCATCGTGTCATGGATGGTGTGCCACGTCGGTCCGAAACTGCTCTGCTGGCAGTCGGGATAATAGGGAATGACATCGGCAGTGGGGATGCCGGCCTTCTCGTTGAGCGGAATATGGTCGTCCGTCACCATACCTCCCACATCGTTGGGGAAGTAGCTGCCAAATCCAGCCTCCCTGGCTGCATTCCACACCCTGTTGACCACGTCGGGCGCATACTGCACCGACATGCCCTCGCGGTAGAACTGAGCTCCCTCGCCACCAACCATGTCGAGCAGCACGGCGAACTCAGGAGAGAACCCTGCCGGAAGATTGGTGGAGAAATGAAGGGCTCCCAAGGCCCATGTGTCACCGACCTCATCCATATTGGTCTCCCACTGTGGCAGTCCCCAGTCCTCAGCATCAAAGCAGACAAAATCAATGCCGACGTCTGCGGGCAGACGCTTAGCGCCATCCTGTTCCTTTTCCATAAGCGACAACTGACGGGCCACCTCGATCATCACCGCCACGCCACTGGCACCATCATTGGCAGCCATCACGGGCTTGCGATGGTTGGTGGAGTCGGGATCGTTGTCCGCCCAGGGACGGGCGTCCCAGTGGGCACACAACATCACACGCCGCTTGGCCTCGGGACGGAAGCGGGCAATGATATTGGTGGAATGCAGCATTGTTCCGTCATAGCCTTTGAGGTCAGCCTTCTGCTCCTCGACGGTGCATCCGTAGGCCTTAAACTTACTGACGATCCACGCACCGCAGCGGTCGTGCGCCTCCGAGTTCATCACCCTTGGTCCGAAATCGCATTGCTTCGCCGTAAAGGCAAAGGCAGAGTCGGGATTGAAGGCTGGGCCAACTGGTTTTGCCACCGTTTCCGTCATTTCCGTATCCTCATCGCTTGTCTGACTATCCTTCGTTTTCAGGACCGCCAAACCGGCGATGACGGCGGCAACAAGAATACCACCAGAGATTATCTTCATTTTCTTGGTCATTTCTCCTTATATTATATTATTCATTTCTCCTTATATCATAGATAATAAAGACGGCTTTTGCCTACCGCTGCACCGCAGCCATGACACGCAACCAGTTGCCACCCCATATCTTCTCGATGTCGCGCTCACTATACCTGCGCTGTAGCAGGCGGCGGGTGAAGGCGATCACCTCCGAGGAGTCAGCAAAGCCACGCACTCCACCGTCGCCATCAAAGTCTGTACCGATACCCACATGGTCAATACCCATCACACGAATGGCATGCTCCAGGTGAGCGATGGCATCGAGCACCGTGGCCTCGCCACCCTCCTTGCGCAGGAAACCATGATAGAGCGTGATGTGGGCCACACCACCCTTTTGTGCCAAGGCCCGCAACTGGTCATCGGTGAGATTGCGCGGATGATCGCAGAGTGCACGGCAGTTGGCATGGCTACAGACGATAGGCTTGGCGCTGATGTCAAGGGCGTCCCAGAAGCTCTTCTCCGCAGCGTGGCTGAGGTCCACCATGATGCCGCAGCGGTTCATTTCCCGGATGGCCTTCTCACCAAAATCGCTCACGCCGTCATGCGTCTTGCACCCACGTGCCGAGTCGCAAAGATCGTTATCGCCATTGTGACAGAGCGTGATATAGGTCACGCCACGCTGGGCAAAATGCTTCACGTTGGCCAAATCGTGCTCCAGCGCCAGTCCATTTTCTATGGCGAAGAGAATCGACTTGCGTCCCTTCCGCTTGTCCTCATAGAGATCGGACGGACGACGTGCGATACTCAGACAACGCTGGTTGGCCTTCACGATCTCCTCTATTTTGTCGAAGATCAGGTCAGCATAGTGGGCGGGGGAAATGGAACTGCCGCTTATGCCCACCGTTGTTTGAAGGTTGGAAACGTATTTTTCCGCCAGGCGTGGGTTATAGCGCATGATTCCCGCCAGATCTATCTTGGACGAGAACGTCTCTCCCATCTTCGGCTGAGGGAGGTAGGCCGCCATGGTGACGGCATCCTGCCGTCCATCGCTCATCTTGTGGAGATCCACCAGGATGCGCGGGTCACGGCGTCCAAAGTCCACCCCCTGCGGGAAGAACATCGGTGTGTCGCAATGGGTATCGAGTGTGAGCACACGCCGGTGTACGTCCTTGGCTTTCTGAAACTCCGCAGCCTCATCGGCGAGCCAGCGAAACAAACGTTGTCCCTCGTCACCCAAATGCTCAGGATGCCACTGCACACCCATAATAGATTTAAACTCCGTGCTCTCGATAGCCTCTATCACCCCGTCGGGAGCCACTGCCGTCGTGCGGAAGCGCGCCCCAGGGTCTTTGACGGCCTGATGGTGGAACGAATTGACCGCCATCCGCTCCTTATGATACAAGGAGAAGAGGATACTGTCGCGCTCGATGCGCACGGTATGGGTCGGCTCAGCCTGCACGGCATCCTGGCTATGCTTGATGGTAGAAGGCCCCAAGGATCCCGCAGACCCCGTGGGAAGATAGTTCTCGTAGATATCTTGCTGCACCGTCCCGTCCAAAGCCATCGCCAGCACCTGTATGCCGCGACAGATACCGAGGATGGGGATCTGACGGTTGGCAGCAAGACGGGTGAGAAGCAACTCCGAGAGGTCACGTCGCGCGTTGATGTTGTGCAGACGTGGCGATGGTTCCTCGCCCACCCAGAGTGGGTTGACGTCGGCACCACCCGTGAGCAGCAGTCCGTCGATATGGTCGAGCACACCGACTATCACGTTGCGGTCGGTAGTCGGCGGGATGAGGAGTGGCGTAGCGCCGGCACGTATCACCTGCTCATAGTAGGCTTTGGCCAGCATCTCGTTGGAGTCGTTATAGTTGGACGTGAGTCCTATGACGGGCTGCTTGTGCCCTTCGGGAAACTCCGCATAGAAAGCGTCCAGATGTGATGAGAGGGAAAAATCCATGTTTTAATCGTCTATACCAGATCATAAAAGCATCAAGGCGGGAGTGTGCCTAAGCCTTCTGCCCGCCTTGACCATGCGTTATTTCTCGATATCAATGGGTATCTCGCGGTGAACACTCTCCTCCAGGGAGATCAGCGTCTCTGTACTCACCACACCGGGGATGCTCTGCAGCTGCCCGTTGATGAGGTCCATCAGTTGCTCGTTGTCCTTGGCGTAGAGCTTGACGAGCATCGTATAGGGACCTGTGGTGAAGTGACACTCCACAACCTGCGGAATAGAGAGCAGACGGTTGACCACGTCGCGGTACATAGACCCTCGCTCCAAGTCCATTCCGACATAGGTGCAGGTGGAGTAGCCCAGCGCCTTGGGATTGATCTCAAAACTGCTGCCCGTGATGACTCCATTCTCTATGAGATGCTGCACACGCTGGTGGATAGCTGCTCGCGAAACGCCGCACTCTGCAGCCACGTCCTTGAAAGGAAGGCGGGCATTGGCGGACAAGATTCCGAGAATCTTTTTGTCTAATTTGTCGATTTTATCCATAATGGTCTGTCGCTATTCTGGTTAAAGTTGGCTTGCTGCGCAACTTGTCAGCAAAATTAAGCATTTTAGTTGAATTGGCAAACCATTTTAACGTTATTTCTCTACAAAAGGGCAACATTTGCTTACTTGGGGCATTTTTCGAAAACCAAGATGATGAGTGGGTCGCAACTAAATCCCAGCTTGATTTTGCTTGCTGCGCATAGCCCTTCACCCACCCAAAAACAATCGCCCCATCATGGAAAAGCACGAACGACCAAGTGGGTCATACTGCCTTTGCCATGATGGGGCGAATGATTTCTGCGTCACTACGGCACAACCACCTTGACGGTCTTTCCAGCTACCCTCACGAGATAGACCGCAGGAGCAAGGCGGAACGTATGGAGGCCCGCCTCAGCACGTGCCACACTGCGTCCCTGGAAGTCATAGACCTCGATGGCTGCAGCATCGGAACGAACGGTCAGGCTACCCTGACCTGCACGCACGCTGACCTTCGATGCATCGGCGGCAAGCGCGTCGATGGCATTGACAGACTTGCCCACATAGATTCGATCGGAAGTCTCTGAGACGTAGTTGGTATAGTCCTTCGTGGCCATCGCCGTCACCTCATAGGCGTAGCTATACTGCGGATCGAGATCCGCCACCTCATAAGCGCTCGCCGTGGGATAGAGCGACGCGTAGGGCGCCGTGAGGGTTTCGCCCTTGCGCACGTTCTGACGGATGGTCACCTCGTCGATAAAGTAGGGTTGTCCATACATACTCATAAAGGCGAGGATCACATTCGAACGCAGGGCCTTATTGTCCGTGGCGTCGAAATGGATAGTAGCCGAGGTCATACCCGTACCGTCGAGTTTCAGCGGCATGATGCGATGATCGATGGCCTGGCTGTCGGTATATTTGTTCATCAGCATCACAAAGAGCGTGTCGCCAGCATAAGTGTTGTAGGCCTTGACATCGACATCGAAGGCACCACCATCACAAGTGAGGTCGAGCGTGGGAGAAGTGACCAGCCCAGCCAGTCCCATCCACACATTGGTCTGCTGCGCTCCTGCCATTCCTTCCACAAGGTAGGGCAACTGGAGGACCCACTCCGTCGGCGTGTAGCCGAGGTCGGCCAGATTATAGACATAGGTATAAGGATTGTAGGGATTGTCCATCGTTCCTTGGTCGATGGCATTGAAATCCTCGTGGAGCACGACGACATCCTTGACGTCTTCCTTGGCCTCCAGGATTTTGATGACATTGAGCTTATACTTATCGGCATTGTGCAGTTCGGTCCAGTTGGCGGTGAAAGCGGTCTTCGACACATCCGTGGCCTCCTTGGCCTCTACCTTCACGCCGAGGATGCCATCCACCCACATGTCGGGTGTTGCCACGGACATCACGCTGCCGTTCTTCGCCCGCACGTTGTAGTAGTACTCATAGTTGGGGTCTATCTCCATCGTGTAGCAGGTATCGGTCAGTTCCTTGTCGAGCTGGCCCACGGGCACGGTCTGGGTGGCATAGTCCATCTGCACGTCATCGAGGGCGAAGCTGACTGAATTTTTCTGTATGAAGAAGAACTTGATTCGCTTCACGCCGTCGCCAATCTGGTCGTGGGTGAAGGAGTAGCGACCGCCAGCAGCCTCCATATAGTAGTTGGGCATGTTGGCAACGGGGGTCCATCCTTTCTTCTCCGTATATACCGACACCTGCAACAGAGAGTAGGTGTAGTCAGTCTCATAGTCCATCGAACTGGGTTTCACCCAGAATGAGAACGAGGTGATGGGAGCGGGCGTCTCGGGCGAGACGACCTCGTCGCCCTCCGCGTCGAAACAGAGGGAGAGCGGTGCCGAGCAGTAGTCGCCCTCGGTGGTATAGACATCCTGCGATCCCGCCGACGAGAGGTTGATCGTCCATCCCTCGGGATAGTTGGGGTTGGACTGATCGATGGTCTTGCCATCGGCATTGAGACGGATACCGTCGAAGTTTTCCGTCAGTGTGCCGGGCTCGACATAATCCTTGGGCATCTCCTTGCGATAGACGTGGAGGAGGTAGGAGGCTGCCGTCGGGGTGGAGTTCCAGCGCGCCGTGAACGAGGTGGCTGAGTGGTTGATGGGGGTGAGGATGCCTGGTGCTGGAATCTTGTTGGCCTTGCGCGTCACGACGATATCGTCAAGGAGCAGTTCTACGTCTTCTGCCGAAAACTGGAAGATATTGTTCGGGTTGAACGTCGCCTGATCAGTACTGAAGGTATAGTCCTGCCATGCGTCGCTGACGTTGAAGTCACGGTCGTCAACAGGTCCCTCATTGTTGTCGCACAATGCGACGCGGATGATACCACTCTCCCCAGCCTTCAGCGCACGGGCACGGAAGGTAAGGACGACGTCGCCGCTGAGGTCCATCTCTGGCGTACTGATAAATCCGCCACGCTGCTCGTCATACGAGTCGAGGTACATGCGGATGGCGCAAGCCTGGCCTGCCTGATAGACGGCGTTGCCTGTCCAGCCACGCACACCCATCATATCTTCGGGCAACGCGTAGTTGACAGTGCCTCCACCCAGCATCGTACCATCGGGGGTGGCGTTGGTGCCAGCGGTCCATAGGTCAAAATGCTGGTCTATGACCGTCTTGGTCGGTATTTCGTCATCGGCACGAAGGACCGCCGACGGTTCCTGCACCGTGCCTCGGGGCTGGAGGGTCATCGCTGCACGGGAAAACTTCCCTGCAGGATTCCGCTGAGCGTGGGTGACGAGGGGAAAAAGCAAGAGTGTACACAACCATGTGGATACGATGTAGCAATAAGTTCTCATAGGGCATTTCTTTTCACAGCACTATCATTTTTGTCCTAAAAGTATAAACTATCAGGCTGCCAGCGCCGTCCAGTCTTCTGCCATGCCAAAGGACTACCCTACTCAGTGCTGCAAAAACCAGGGCAAACCTTCTGCAAGACTGCGCAAATTTACGAATAATATTTGTAACAGCAAACTTTTTGGTGAAAAGTTTTCAAAGACTAAACTTTTTCATCGTTTTCCATGCAAAACAAAAACCACAGGCGACTGCATGGCAGATGGATCCTCTTTAGCTTATACCACCAGGCATAAGCGTTGTTTCCACCTTGAGGAATTTGACAAAAGCATTGTTGGCGCCTTGTCCATACTTATGTCAAGGCGCCGACAATACTATAGCTGGCCTGCCTCTACCTGTAGGACTATGCGCTCGGTGAGGCGGTCTGCCCCCATCGGGTCATAGCGCTTCTTGAGCGATGCGCCAAACACCCAGGCAAAAGCCTGATAGAAACCTGCACGCACAGGGCCGAGGAAAGCGTTGATCAACTCATAACCCGAGGAGTGGGTCTCGCGGTCGATGAGCTTGATGAGGAGCTTGCCCTGCGAATAGGTGAGCTTCTTCATGCGCGGTCCATAGGTGGCCTTGATTTCCTTCTCCACCAGCTTCATGTGCTCCTTGCGTGCCTGATCGTTGGGCAACGTCTCCATATACTCATAGGTCTCGATGACGATCTGGTGACACTCCTTGGCGATCGGCAGCACTTTTTTGATATTGTATAGCAGGCGGTAGAATTTTGCACGCTCCTCGGGCGTCTTAAACTCTATCTTGGGGAATACATAAACATTGTTGGTCTTAACATACTGCACGCTGTCTCCATCCACCAGGGCCTTTCCTGTATGTACGGTCGGGCGAAAGGTGGGCGAATCCATATCGACGTCGCTCATCTTCTGAGCTGCTTCCTCGCCGACTTGCGCCATGGAGGGCACAACGACACAGGACAGTACGAGGGCGAAAAGCAACCGCAGGATATGGCGGTGCTGAGGGTTGTAGTGGGATGAATGATTCATTACTTCGTTGTTTTTTTCGTCAGCGAGTGCAAAAGTACGGAAATATACTTAATTTGGAAAGAGTTTTCAGCATCTTTTTTATTATTATTTTTCAGAACGCCAAAACTCTACGGCCTTACGGACTTCACAACTACGACCTTTAGAAGAGCTGACCAAGGGCGTTTTGGCACATTTTCACGGGATATGGCGGTAATTACGGGGAAAAGCCGTACCTTTGCACTTAGATAATAAAAACTGAAAGACAATGCAAGATCTAGTCATCTACAATACGCTGCACCGCCAGAAGGAGCGGTTCCAGCCTATCAACGCCCCCCACGTGGGCATGTATGTCTGCGGACCCACCGTCTATGGCGACCCGCATCTGGGCCACGCGCGCCCCGCCATCACCTTCGACGTGCTCTTCCGCTACCTGCAGCACATCGGCTACAAGGTGCGCTATGTGCGCAACATCACCGACGTGGGACACTTGGAGCATGACGCCGACGAGGGCGACGACAAGATAGAGAAGAAGGCACGGCTGGAGCAGCTGGAGCCGATGGAGATAGCACAGTATTACACCAACCGCTATCACGACGCGATGGGACAGCTTGGCTGCCTGCCGCCCTCCATTGAGCCCCACGCCACGGGACACATCATCGAGCAGGAGGAGCTGGTGAAGCAGATCCTCGCTAACGGCTACGCCTATGAGAGCAACGGCAGCGTCTATTTCGACGTGGAGAAGTACAATAACGACCACCGCTACGGCATCCTGTCCGGACGCAACCTCACCGACATGATCAACAACTCGCGCGAGCTCAACGGCATCGGCGAGAAGCGCAACCAGGTGGACTTCGCCCTTTGGAAGCGGGCCACACCCGAGCACATCATGCGCTGGCCGAGTCCGTGGAGCGACGGTTTCCCTGGATGGCATTGCGAGTGCACGGCGATGGGACGCAAATACCTCGGCGACCACTTCGACATCCACGGAGGTGGCATGGACCTGATCTTCCCGCACCACGAGTGTGAGATAGCACAGGCCGTGGCCTCGCAGGGAGACCCGATGGTGAAGTACTGGATGCACAACAACATGCTCACCATCAACGGACAGAAGATGGCCAAGAGCCTTGGCAACTTCATCACGCTGGAACAACTCTTCACTGGCAGCAACGAGCTCCTCACCCAGCCCTACTCGCCGATGACCATCCGCTTCTTCACCCTCTCGGCCCACTACCGTGGCACGGTCAATTTCAGCAACGAGGCCCTGCAGGCCGCCGAGAAGGGCTACAAGCGCCTCATGGACAGCGTCAGCGACCTGGCCCGCGTGCAGGCCGCCAGCGAAAGCGACGAGAAGTCGCACGAGTTTGTCGCCCAACTTCGCCAGCGGTGCTATGACGCGATGAACGACGACCTGATGACGCCAGCCGTCATCTCCGTGCTCTTCGAAACATGCCACGTCGTCAACAGCGCGCTCGACCACAAGTCACAGCTCTCGGCAGAGGACATACAGGAGATTGCCGACGTGCAGCGCATCTTCATCTTCGACATCCTCGGACTGAGAAGCGAGCAGGGCGACAACTCCTCCGCTCGGGAGAACGCCTTCGGCAAGGTCGTCGATATGGTGCTCGAACTGCGCGCACAGGCCAAGAAGAACAAAGACTGGGCCACGTCGGACAAGATACGAGACGAACTCGCCGCAGCCGGCTTCGAGGTGAAAGACACCAAGGACGGCGTGACGTGGAAGCTCGACAAATAGGCTCGACACAACAACGCACAGCAAAGGCAAGGACGCTTTATGCGCCTTTGCCGTTTTGACGGGCTGCGTCAGCTAAGTTTTTTTAGCACACAACACAATAATCATCGCGCATATGCGTTTTTATATAGTTACGCCTAAAAATATATTACGCAAAAATCAATATCAAGGTATGAAAAAATCACTTCTTTTCGCCGCAGCGCTGCTCGCTATGGGCACGCAGGCGAAGGCCGACGAAGGTATGTGGACGCTCTACAACCTCCCCGAGGCCGTCTATCAGCAGATGCGGGCCGAGGGCTTCGAGTTGAGCCAGGACCGTCTCTACGGTGCTCCCGACGCACTGAGCAATTATGTCGTCAACTTCGGCGGCTACTGCTCTGGAGTTGTCGTCAGCCCCAACGGTCTGGTCTTCACCAACCACCACTGCGGCTTCTCTGCCATCAACGCCCACTCCACCGTGGAGCACGACTACATGCTCAATGGCTTCTATGCCAAGACCTACGAGGAGGAGCTGCCCAACGAGGACCTCTTCGTCTCATTCATGAAGCATCAGGCCGACATCACCCCCAAGGTGACTGCTATGCTCAACGGCCAGACCTACGAGCGCAAGGGCGAGCTTCTCGACTCGCTGGAGAACGCCATGACCGACTCGGTGAAGGCCATCGATCCCACGCTCCACGTCGTCGTGAAGCCCTTCTATGAGGGCAACAAATACTACGCCATGACGTACCAGGACTTCACCGACGTGCGCCTGGTCTTCACCGTACCCAAGTCGATGGGTAATTTTGGTGGCGAGACCGACAACTGGATGTGGCCGCGCCAGACCTGCGACTACTCCGTCTTCCGCATCTATGCCGACCCGAAGACCAACGGTCCTGCAGCCTACTCCAAGGACAACGTGCCCTATCACCCCACGCAGTGGGCTCCCGTAAGCCTCCAGGGCTATGAGCCGGGCAGCTTCGCCATGACCATCGGCTACCCGGGTTCCACCAACCGCTACCTCTCCAGCTACGGCATCCAGGAGCGTCGCGACATCGGTAACGCCATCCGCATTCAGAGCCGCGCCATCAAACTGGGCATCATGAAGAAGCACATGGCCATGAGCGAGAAGACGCGCATCCAGTATGAGGACTCCTATGTGGGAGCAGCCAACTACTACAAGAACTCCATCGGTATGAACCACTGTATCGACTCCATCGGACTGATCAGCGACAAGGCTTCCTTCGAGCGGAAGATTCAGCAGTGGCTCGCCTCGGGCGCATCGAAGGACCCATATGTGAACGTCGATTTCGACGCACTGAAGAAGGCCTACGCCGACTGTGCCGAACCCGCCCACGCGCTGGGCTATGTCCAGGAGTCATTCTTCGGTGTCTCAGAGCTCTTCAATCGCGGACTGCACCTGTGGACCATGCGCGGCATGGAGGTCAAGGGCGGCAACGACCCGAAGAAGCTGTATGTGGAGTTTGAGGACAACAGCGACGAGTGGAACCTCGCCCTTGACAAGGAGCTGACGACCGCCATGCTGAAGAACTACTACGAGCAAGTGCCGCAGAAGTACTGGCCCGCTTTCTTCAAGAACACGGTACAGGCGAAGTTCAACGGCGACTTCGCACGCTACACGGAGTGGCTCTACAAGAAGTCGGAGCTGCTGAAGAAGGGCAAGAAGTTCATGATCAAAGACATGGAGAAAGCCCAGCAGGATCCCGCCGCTGTGGCCATGAACGACATCATCGTTGTGTACAACCAGATCATTGGTGAGTATCGCCCGCTGAAGATCGCCATCGAGGCTCAGGAGAAGAAGCTCTGCGAGGCTAAGGTACAGATGGAGATGGATCTGCCCCACTATAGCGACGCCAACTTCACGATGCGTCTGAGCTACGGCCAGGTGGGTGGTTTCCGCATGGGCAACCATGACAGTGGTTACTACACCGACGCTGCCAGCATCGTCACCAAGATGGACCGCGCCGCAGAGGTCGAGGAGTATGCCGCACAGCCCGTGATGCGTGAGCTGATGACGGCTTCCGACTACGGTCGCTACCTGGACAAGAAGACGGGCAAGATGCAGCTCTGCTTCCTCACCAACAACGACATCACCGGTGGCAACAGCGGTTCACCGATCTTCAACGGCAAGGGCCAGCTCATCGGTCTCGCCTTCGATGGCAACTGGGATAGCTTGGCTTCGGACATCAACTTCGACCGCCAGCTTGCACGCTGCATCGGTGTCGATGTGCGCTACATGCTCTACCTGATGGACAAGTGGGGCCATGCCGACCGCCTGTTGCAGGAAATCAATCCGCAGTAAGCCAGTTGAAAAAACTGACGCAAGACAGCGGGGAGACAGTTTGCCAGAACAAGGGCAGGCGGTCTCCCCGCTTTCCATTGTCCTTACGCCCAAAACTAAAATTTCCTAAAATGGACGGTGTTGTAAGGGAAATTTTGTACTTTTGCCGATTATTCAGCTATTATGGTCAAGATAGAGGTCATCAACAAGGGGCGGCAGCCGCTGCCCGCGTATGCTACGGCACAGAGTGCGGGCATGGATTTGCGCGCCAACATTCCCGAGTCCTTCACTCTCCAGCCCCTGGAGCGTCGTCTGATCCCCACGGGGCTCTACATCGCGCTGCCCGAAGGCTATGAGGCACAGGTGCGGCCCCGCAGTGGTCTGGCCTTGAAGCACGGCATCACGGTGCTCAACTCTCCGGGAACCATCGACTCCGACTACCGTGGCGAACTGATGGTGCTGCTCATCAATCTCTCGCAGGATCCCTTCACCGTCAACGACGGAGAGCGCATCGCGCAACTCGTCATCGCACGCCACGAGCAGGCGGTGCTGACCGCAGTCGAAGTGCTCGACAAAACGGAGCGCGGAGCTGGCGGCTATGGCCATACGGGAGTGAAGTGAGCACAGTAAGCGAATAGGATTTCTCATATTATATATATAAGGAGGAAATAACACATGGGCAATATATCTTTCCTGAGCCAGTGGCCGACGGCACGCCTGATAATGCTGACGGCACTGATGGCCGTAGTAATGCCCAAGGCTATGGCACAGACCGAGCAGGACGAAACCGTGGTCCGCACACTGAGCGACAACGACCAGCAGCGATACCGCTACTTCTATCTCGAAGCCCTTCTCCAGCAGGAGCGTGAGCATTTTGCGGCAGCTTTCGACCTCTTCCGCCATGCCTTGGAAATCAACCCCAACGCTCCCGAGGTGCACTACGAGCTCGCCGGATTCTACTTCATGCTCAAACAGCCCGAGAAAGCGCTGGCATGCTACGAGAAGGCCGTGGCCCTCGACCCCACCAACAACAACTACCTGGAGTATCTGGGGCAAATGCTCATCAACCGCAAGGACTATGCGCGCGCCATCACGGTCTATGAGCGTCTCTACAAGGGCAACAAAAGCCGCACAGACATCCTCCAACTCCTCTACCAGCTCTACGGCGAAGAAGGGCAATACGACCAAATGCTCGACGTCATCGACCGCATGGAGCGCATCGAGGGAGTAAGTGCGCAGACGGCCCTCACCCGCATGCAAATCTACGACATGCAGGGAGAGAGCGAGAAGTCGAAACGAGTGCTGATAGACCTCGTGGAGAAGAACCCCTACGATAGCAGCTACAAGCTGATGTTGGGCAACTGGCTGCTACAGAACGGCCATACCAAGGAGGCATACAAAGTTTGTCAAGGTGTGCTCGCCGAGGAGCCCCATAACGTCTCGGCACGAATGCTGCTCCTCGACTACTACCAGGCCACCCACCGCAAGGAGAAGCGACAGACCCTGCTGAGGCAGTTGTTGCGCGACAAGGACACTCCCCAGGAGAGCCGCTACGCACTCATCTTACAGGCCACACGACAACTGAAGGACGAGAATACCGACCAGATAATGGCTATCTTCGACGACGCTCTCTCCGTCCCGCAGGAAGACGCGGGTATCTACTTGATCAAAGCCATGGTGATGGTGAGACACGACTTCCCAAGGGACGAGGTCAACGCAGTTTATCGCCAGGCACTGGCCGTGGAGCCAGACAACGAGATGGCGCAAGGACTGCTCGTGCAGAACCTTGCAGAGGAGGAGCGGTTTGACGAGATCGTCGATTTGTGCAAGACCTCGCTGCAATACACCCCCGACAACCAGCAGCTCTGCTACTTCGAAGGCTTCTCTCTGTTTCAGCTCAAGAGAAACGACGAGGCCCTTGCCTCCCTCCAGAAGACCGTCGAACTGCGCGATGAGGAGTCCGATTCGGACATGATGGCCGACTGCTACTCCCTCATGGGGGAGATCTACCGCGAGAAGGGTATGAACAAGGCTTGCTACGAGGCTTACGATAGTTGTCTGCACTATGCACCGGACAATGTCGGGGCACTCAACAACTACGCCTACTACCTCTCCCTCGACTCTGCCGCCGACTTGCAAAAGGCCGAGCAGATGAGCCTCAAGGCGGTACAGAAGGAACCGGACAACGCTACCTTCCTCGACACCTACGCCTGGATTCTCTTCAAGGAGAAACGCTATGACGATGCAAAGACCATCGCCGAACGAGCCATCGCGAGCGACTCCACGCTTAGCAGCGTAGTAGTGGAGCATTGCGGTGACATTTTCTACATGGCGGGAGACACAGACCGGGCCATGGAGATGTGGCAGAAGGCAGCACAGGAGGACGAGAACAACGCCATCCTGCGACGGAAAATAGAACTCAAAAAATACATAGAAGAATGAAAACAAGACATATCCTGCTCTTCACCTCGCTCATGATGGCGGCCACAGCCTGTGGCACGCAGCGGCAGGTGGGCGGAGAGGTCCCTGCTATGGAGAAGGGGCACACCGTCCATGCAGACAAGGACAAAGAGGCCACAGGCCTGCGCTTCATGCAGCGCGTGGCTGACAATGCCCTCTACCAAAAGAACCTGGTGTCGAACCTCACCTTCACCCTGGAGCGCAACGGAAACGCGATCTCCGTACCGGGCATCCTGAGAATGCGCAAGGACAACGTCATCCGGCTCCAACTGCTCATCCCCGTGCTACGATCAGAGGTGGGACGCATCGAGTTTACACCCGAGGGGGTGCTCTTCGTGGACCGCTACCACCACCAGTATGTCAAGACAACCTACGACGAGGTGGACTTCCTGCGCGACAACGGCATCACGTTCTACTCCCTCCAGTCGCTCTTCTGGAACCAACTGCTGCTCCCTGGAGAACAGCGCGTGGGAGAGGCGCAGCTCAGCAGATTCACACCAGAGATAGGAAGTACTGACAATGTGCCCGTAAGACTCCACGATGGCAAGCTTGACTATGAGTGGACGGTGTCGAAGGACAAGGCGCAAATCCTCTCCTCGCTCATCACATACAAGAGTATCGCCCACGGCACCTCGACACTACGATGGAACTATGGCGACTTCAAAGCCTTCGGTTCGAAGCAGTTTCCATATTCCCACGACGTGACGGCCCAGACCGAAGCGACGGGAAAGCAGATGACACTCCGCGTGATGCTCACACTCAGCGACGTCAAAGCCGACGCCAACTGGGAGGAGCGCACCTCGCTGTCAGGAAAATATCAGCAAGTGCCTTTGGAGGAGGTGCTTGGCAAACTCATCCAGTTCTAAATGAAACAGTTGATTCTATACCTTATCGTCGCCCTTTGCTGCACGCTGGAGACCGCCACGGCACAAAGCACGCACACGCGACGCAAGAAGCATGCGCCGACGGAGGCCAAGGGCAAGGCGCCCGCACGCCATACGCCCACCAAGAAGGCGCAGCCGGCACAGCCACGGCACAAACGCGGACAGAAACCCGCGCCACAGCAGAAAAAGCCTGCACCACAGAGGAAAAAGGGTACGCCGCGCCAGAAACCTGCTGCGCAGCAACCGAAATACACAGCGACCAAGGAGATCAAGGGCTTACAGCAGGAGAACCAGCGTATCAAGCAGGAGATCAAGCAGCACGAGGCCGAGTATCAGGAGAAGCAGCGCGACGTTGACAACCGTCTGAAGCGCATCATCACACTTGATACGGAGATCGGGCAGCATCAGCGCGACATCGACCACATCACCCACGACATTGATGGCATCGACAACAACATCGGTATCCTCAAGTCGCAGCTCGAGAACCTGGAATTGCAGTTGGGCGAACGCCGTGCGCGCTTCATCCGCTCCATGCGCTACATGGCGCGCCACCGCAGCATCCAGGACAAACTGATGTTTATCTTCTCTGCAAAGAGCCTCTCACAGATGTACCGCCGTCTGCGCTTTGTCCGCGAGTATGCGGCCTACCAACGGGCGCAGGGCGAAAAGTTGCAGCAACAGCAGCAACAGATCGACGAGAAGCGAGCGCAACTGGGACAAATCCGACAGCAAAAAAACAACCTCCGCTACAAGGGACGACAGGCACAGGCCGCCGTCACCCAGAAGAAGGCTGAGCAAGAGAGCGTCGTCGCGTCGCTAAAGCAAGACCAGCAGGTACTTCAGGGCGTGATCACTGAACGCAGGAAGAAGCAGCAGGCCCTGGACGCACAGATCGACCGTCTGATCAACATCGAGATTCAAAAGGCGCGGGAGCGCGCAGCCGCCGAGGCGAAGAAGCGCGCAGCGGAACGTGCGGCTCAGGCCAAGGCACGTGCCGAAGCCCTCGCGAGGAAGCGCGCAGCGGCACAGAAAGCTGCCGAGGAGAACGCCCGCCGTGTGGCCGAGGCCAAACGCCGAGAGGCGGAGGCGCAGCGACGCGCAGCAGAGGCAAAACGCAAAGCCAGGGAGGAAGCCGAGAAGGCAGAACGGGAGCGCAAGCGGGCCGAAGAAGCGGCTCGGGCAGCCACCAGGGCACAAGACCGTGCCAAGGCGGAGCAGCGTGCACGCGACGCCGAGCAACAACGAAAGAAGGCGGAGGAGCAGAAGCAGCGGGCCGAGCAACAGGCCCGGGAGGCAGAGGCCGACCGTCAGGCAGCAGAGCGCAAGGCCGCAGCCGAGAAGCAGCGCCATGATCGCGACGTCCGCGCGGAACAGCAGCGAGCTGATGCAGCCAACGATGCCAACCTTTCGTCAGCGGATATGGCGATGACGGGTAGCTTCGCCAACGCCAAAGGCCGACTGCCCATGCCGCTGGCAGGAAAGATCGTCAGCCACTTCGGCAACTACAACGTCGAGGGTATGTCCAACGTGAAACTCAGCAACTCGGGCATCAATATCAAGGGTGCCGCGGGAGGAGCAGTGAAGAGTGTCTTCAAAGGCGAGGTGAGTAGCATCTTCGGCTATGGTGGCACGATGGTCGTCATGGTGCGCCACGGTGCCTACATCACCGTCTATGCCAACCTGCGCAACGTGAGTGTGCGACAGGGACAGAAGGTCGGCACGGGACAGACTTTGGGCACGGTAGGATCGGACGGCGTACTGCAGTTCCAGCTCCGTAAGGAGACTGCCAAGCTCAATCCGGAGTCGTGGCTCCGATAAAAGATACAGACAACAGAACGCATGATTTAGAACAGCGATTGGGAAGCAGCCATGTTTTCCAATCGCTGTTTTGATACGCACCCAAGGGTATAAACGGTCGTGGCGCAGTAGCAGCAAAAATGGTGTTTTTTGGCAAACGAACGGCCGATTGGCGCAAGGGGCGGCCAAGGCTATTTTTCACCCCTTTTTATGGACTTAACTTCATAGGCCAACGAAGTTAACTTCATAGGCCGATGAATATAACTTCATCGGGCTATGAAGGCAACATCCTTTTTTGAAGTAGTTTTTACCCTGGCCAAGAGGTGGGAAAAAACAGCCATGTGGGTCATCATTTTTCTGGGCTGACACCCTGGCCTCAATGCCTCATAGAGAGCTTTTGGATCGCTACAAACCGCATTACGAGAGACGCTTTTTTGCGGTCAAAGACAAAATAGTCTCCCAATAATTTTCAAATTCGGTTAAAATGTGGTATTTTTGCATAGTAAACAAGAATACGCTATGCAGTTGAATAGTCATCTTTCCGTTCTCGTCCACGAAGTGGCCAAGCACTACGGCGCAAAACCAGCCATCACATTTCGCAATTTTGGCAGTTTGAAGTGGAAGAGCGTCTCGTGGAACCAATTCTCGACACGTGTCAAGCAGGTCTCCAACGCCTTGTTGAATTTGGGCGCAAAACCGCATGACACGATAGCCGTGTTCTCACAGAATTGTATCCAGTACCTGTACACGGACTTTGGAGCCTATGGTGTGCGCGTCAGAACAGTACCCTTCTATGCTACGAGCTCCGAGCAGCAGATACAATACATGATCCAGGACGCCAGCGTGCGCTTCTTGTTCGTCGGAGAGCAAGAGCAATATGACAAGGCACACAGGGTCATCGCCCTCTGCCCGACACTGGAGCGCGTGATTGTCTATGATCCCAGTGTGCGCATCAGTAGCAACGACCCCAACGCCCTCTACTTCAGCGACTTCATCAAGCTCGGCGAGAACCTGCCAAGACAGTCGGAGGTGGAGAAACTGTGGGCTGAAGCCAGCGACGACGACATCTGCGACATCCTCTACACCAGTGGTACGACGGGCGAGAGCAAGGGCGTCATCCTCACCTATGGGCAATACCACGCAGGCCTGGCAGCCAACCAGCAGTGCGTGCCTATCAACGACCAGGACCGCGCCATCAACTTCCTGCCGTTCACCCATATCTTCGAACGCGCATGGTCGTACCTCTGCATATCTGTCGGCGCACAGCTGATCGTCAACACCTATCCGAAGGAAATCCAGGACAGTATGCGCGAGACCCATCCAACATGTATGTCGGCGGTGCCGCGATTCTGGGAAAAAGTCTATTCTGCTGTCAAAGGACGCATGGAGAGTTCGTCGCCCGTGCAGCGCAAGCTGATGCAAGCCGCCATGTCCGTGGGACGGAAGCGCAACGTGTACTACCTTGGACGCGGAAAGCGCGTGCCTGTCCATCTGGAGTTGCAATACCAGGTGTACAACCGCACTGTGCTCAGCCTGATACGAAAGCAGCTCGGTCTGGAGAACCCGCATATCTTCCCGACGGCAGGAGCCTATGTCTCACCGGAGGTGGAGGAGTTTGTCCACTCCATCGGCATTCCCCTCGATGTCGGCTACGGCCTCACCGAGAGTCTGGCTACCGTGTCCTGCGACCATTTGGGCAAGCCGTTCACCGTCGGATCCGTAGGTCGGCCCATTGAGGGCATCGAGATCAAGATCGGCGAGAACAACGAGATCCTGCTCAAAGGCCCAACCATCACCAAGGGCTACTTCAAGCGCGACGCAGCCAATGCGGAGGCATTCGACGCCGACGGCTTCTTCCATACGGGCGACGCAGGCTACATGAAGGACGGCGAGCTGTTCCTCCAAGAACGCATCAAGGACTTGTTCAAGACCAGCAACGGAAAATATGTCGCCCCACAGATGGTGGAGGGCTTGCTGCTGGTGGACAAATTTGTCGATCAAGTGGTCGTCATTGCAGATCAACGGAAGTTTGTCTCCGCCCTCATCGTGCCGGAGTTTGGCACGCTGGAGGACTGGGCGAACAAAAACGGGGTGGTCTATAGCTCACGAGAAGAATTGTGCGAGAACACCACCGTGCGCGAGATGATGAACGAGCGCATCATGACGCTCCAGCAACAACTGGCTCCCTACGAGCAGATCAAGCGGTTCAAGCTCGTCAGCCGCCATTTCTCCATGGAGAACGGCGAACTGACCAACACGCTGAAACTGCGCCGAAGAGTGATCTACAAGAATTACGCGGAGGATATTGACAAGATGTACGAGGAGTAGCCTCCACACCATCATACAGAGAAAGCTATGATAACAGCCGAACAACTGAAAGATGTGCAACAGCGCACCGAGGCTTTGCACCGGTACTTGAACATCGATCAGAAGCAGATAGAATACGAGGAGGAACAACTCCGCACACAGGCGCCTGACTTTTGGGACGACCCCAAGCGTGCAGAGGCGCAGATGAAAAAGGTCAAGGGCATCGAGAAATGGCTCAAGGACTACAAGGAGGTGAGCACCCTCACCGACGAACTCTCACTCGCCGTGGATTTTTTCAAAGACGAGATTGTCAGCGAAGAGGAGGTGGACGCCCTCTACAACAAGGCTGTCAAAGCCATCGAGGCACTCGAACTGCGCAATATGCTGCGCCAGGAGGAGGACCCGATGGACGCAGTTCTGAAGATCAACTCCGGAGCAGGAGGCACGGAGAGCCAGGACTGGGCCCAGATGCTCATGCGTATGTACATGCGCTGGAGCGAGGCACAGGGATACAAAGTGACAGTCACGAATCTTCAGGAGGGCGACGAGGCCGGCATCAAGAGTGTGGAGATGACCATCGAGGGCGAATATGCCTATGGCTACCTCAAGAGCGAGAATGGCGTACACCGCCTCGTGCGCGTCAGTCCGTTCAACGCACAGGGAAAGCGCATGACGAGTTTTGCCTCCGTCTTTGTCACACCATTGGTGGACGATACCATTGAGGTCTATGTCGATCCGGCCAAGGTGAGCTGGGACACGTTCCGGTCGAGTGGTGCTGGTGGACAGAACGTCAACAAAGTGGAGTCGGGCGTACGCCTTCGCTATCAATACGAGGATCTTGACACAGGCGAGAAGGAGGAAATCCTCATCGAAAACACCGAGACACGCGACCAGCCGAAGAACCGCGCCAAGGCCATGCTGCTTCTCAAGAGCCAACTCTACGACCGCGCTCTGAAAAAGAAACAGGCCGAACAGGCCAAAATAGAGGCTGGGAAAAAGAAGATAGAATGGGGCAGCCAAATCAGGAGCTACGTCTTCGACGACCGACGAGTGAAAGATCACCGCACCGGCTATCAGACTTCGGATGTCGATGCGGTCATGGACGGCAAGATCGACGGCTTCATCAAAGCATACCTCATGGAGTTTGC